>Ga0224545_1000011_pt1 | contig 122080 bp, 106 predicted proteins | sample 714P12024metaG_FD_179906 | JGI IMG/M metagenome (GOLD analysis project Ga0224545, IMG submission 179906) | Peat soil microbial communities from Stordalen Mire, Sweden - 717 P1 20-24 | ecosystem: Environmental > Terrestrial > Soil > Wetlands > Peat | place: Sweden: Norrbotten County, Stordalen... | reverse complement strand
ACGGATCTTGGGGCACGGTGTATCAACATCGCTGCCTCCTCAGATCATTGGTAAGAATGGCGCGCCCGGAGGGATTCGAACCCCCGACCCTCTGCTTAGAAGGCAGACGCTCTTTCCAACTGAGCTACGGGCGCATCTTTTCCGTATTGTAACATCTGCACCGAATTGCTCCAGGGGTTCTTGATTCGCGGAGGGCATATAGTTTAGTGCTGCACGCCGTTCCAGAATTTCTGATCAGGTTCCTAGCAGATTGATTTGCAGTTTCTCGTATCCGTGCTCGCGCGCCCACAGGTCCAGAGGTATCGTCGCCAGCTCGTCCACAACGGGAACCGCCAGTCCCGTCTTCGTTAGATCGATACTCTTGAGGTAGACATGGCACGTGTCGCAGACGTCCACGCGGACGTGCGCGATTTCCGGCGCCGAATAAAACGCCATTTGCGGTTCTCTCTCTTCTCCGCACGCTGGGCAATAAATCCTTCGAAAAGCCCATTCGTGCGCGCAGAGCATGCAAATCAGAGACTTTTTCCCACCGTCACCTTCGCTTCGCAATACGCCGACGATCGGCTTGCCGCCGCAAAGCGGGCAGGTGGATGGAGTTCCATCTACGATCGCGATTTCGCGGTGATCGGCAAGATACTCGGCATAGGGTTGAAGAAATATCCATGCCAGCAATCGATCGGAAAAATTTGCATCGTGCGAATCGCCAGCCTCGGCAGGCCCGGAGATGTCCTCGGCCGCAGTCAATTCCGGATCGCCGTGCCAGAAATCCTCGATCGCCTGTTGCCATCCCGCCGGGCCCTTCTCCGCCAACTGAACGGCAGCCTGGGCCAGCGGCACCGGTGCAATCTGCTTGATGACGGATAGAAATGGGGAAAAGTGCGGCAGGAGGAGGAAAAGATCCAATTCGTCACGCAGGGGACGGTCGGCGGAAATCTTCGGTGTGTCTGCAAGAGCTTTTTGGATTTCAGCGTAAAGGCTTTTCTGGAATGTCGCCACGCGCGCGTAAAAGCGCAGTCCTTCAGCGCCGAATGGATAGGTTGAGGTTAATTCGGTGGCGCGCCGGATTCGGCGATCCCACTGCGAAAGGATCATTGTTTGGGTCGGGATCTGCCGGTGACCTCGTAATACCATTTGCGATGGAACGTCCAGGCCCAGGCGCGCGTAACCGTTCCGTGAACCATGGACGCGAAACTTCCTTCTTCCAAGAGCGTGCTCATGTAAACGTGAATCAAGAATAGACCGATGGTGAGTACCGCCACACTGGCGTGAATGAGGATCGCCACGTAGCGCAGGATGTGGATACTCCACGGGACGGCTTCGACGTACCATAGTACAAAACCGGAAAGCAGAAGAAGAATCGTGCTGCCCACCATCGCCCAAAAGTAGAGTTTCTGTCCCCAGTTAAAGCGTCCTACCGGAGGGAGTTTGTCGTCCTCATTTTCAATGTAGGCTTTGATGTTGTCCGCCCAGACGCGATCGTCGTTATCCATTTCCATATCGCCGCCCCAGTGCAGGAACATCAAGAACTGAGACACGACGAAAAAAATACCGAACCATGGATGCCAGAATCTCGCTGTTGGTCCGCCGCCGACAATCGCGGCCAGCCAGTAAAGGTAAGGCGTCCAGAAAGCGAGCCCGGTGATCAAACAGTAGGAATATGTTGCTGCGCCAAACCAATGGTTCACGCGCTCGACAAACGAATAACGCGGGATCAGTTCCTCGTCGAAATCCGTGGTCGTTCGAGGACGCCGTACCGTATCGGTAGTGCTCATGAAGGCCCCCGATCTTCCGGCGGGATCGGTTCTTCTTTCTTCGGCCCGACTCGCAGGTAATGCAAGGCGAGGCCCACAATGCCGCCAATCATGGCCAAATTCCCCAGCCATTTCAGCGGTTTTTTCCATAGCCACACCGAATAGGGAATGTGCGGATCTTTTGGCAAGCCGCCGTACAACTCTGGATTCTTGGCATCGTGCAGGACGTAGATCACGTGTGTTCCGCCCACTCCGGCCGGATCGTACACTCCCGCGTCGGCGAACCCGGAGACGTCGCGAAGCTGCTCCGCCCTGAATTCCGCCAGTTCCTTCATTTCCGATTTCGTGCCGAAGTGCAGGCAGCCCGTGGGACAAGCTTTAATGCAGGCTGGTTCGAGACCCACAGACACGCGATCGTTGCACAGCGTACACTTAAAAACTTTGTGCGCCTCCGGGCTGAATTTTGGAATGTTGAAAGGGCACCCGGTGACGCAATAGCCGCAACCGATGCAATGCGCTTCCTGAAAATCCACGATGCCGTTGGCGTACTGCACGATGGCACCGTCCGCCGGACATGCTTCCAGACAGCCCGGCTCTTCGCAGTGCATACACTGATCTTTGCGCATCAGCAGCATCATGCTGCCGTCATCGCGCTCGTGCTCGTTGAATTTGATCAGGTTCCAGTAATTCCACGCCGTCTCCGGCATCGTCTGGTAGCTGTTGTTAAAGGACGTTTGAGTGAAGGTGTAGCCGTTCCATTCCAGGCAGGCCACTTCGCACGCTTTGCATCCAATACACGTGGTGGTGTCCACGAGCTTGCAGACTTGGAATTCCCGATTTAGCCCGGCTCCCGGGACCGCCCCGGCATGTCCCGAGATTCTGATTATTTCCGTTGACGCCTGGCTCATCGTCGCTCCCTACGCCTTCTCCACTTTCACTAGGAACCCTTTGGACTCGGGGGTGTGGGCATTCGGGTCGGTCACCGCCGGCGTCAACAAATTCGCCGGCGTCCGCGCGTTTCTTCCTTCATCCTCGTCAATGCCGCGGAAGCCCTGGTGAATCGGCAACCCTATCTGGTAGACCTTTTTCCCATCGATCATCATGGGCTTCAGCCGCCGCGTCACGAAAGCTTTGGCCGTGTAGGTTCCCCTCGCGCTGATCACATGGATCACGTCGGCTCCGCGGATTCCCTTTTCATCCGCCAGCTCGACAGGAATTTCCACGAATGGCTCCGGGATCAACTGGACATTCATCGGATTATTTTTCGTCCAATAGTGATACTGCTCGGTGAGCCGGTACGTGGTGCATACGATGCTGTACTCCTCCGGCGAACCAAACTTGTCGTAGGGCGACTTGAATTTTTTCACCAGCGGATTATTCGATTGATCGGGGTGCAGCGGATTCTTGATGGGGCTTTCAATCGGTTCGTAGTGCTCGGGGAACGGCCCGTCCGCGAGTACCCCGATCGGAGCGAAGAGGCGACCGATGCCTTCGGGATTCATAATGAATGGTCCCATGTGGTCTTTCGGATTGGAGTCGGGTTTGAAGTCCGGCACGTCGTTGCCGACCCATTTCCCCGCCGCTTCGTTCCACCAAATCTGCTTGCGATCCGGATCCCACGGCTTTCCAGCGGGATTGCAGGACGCACGGTTGTAAAGCACGCGCCGGTTGGCCGGCCACGACCACGCCCAGTTAGGAAACACTCCCATTCCGGAGGGATCTTCCGTGCCTCGCCGCTGGATCTGCGATCCGGCTTCCGTCCAACAACCGGAGTAAATCCAATTGCCGCACATCGTGGTGCCGTCGTCCTTCAACCATGCGAATCCGGGCAATTGTTGACCCGCCTTAATCACTTGCTTCGTCACCGGATCCGTCAGGTCTGCCAGCGCTTTTCCGTTGAGCTCCATGGCCACCTGAGTGAGTGGTGGATGAGCCGCGTCCGCATAGGCCCAGCTTACGTTCAGTATGGGATCGGGGAATTTGCCTCCGTCCTTCTTATAGAGATCGCGCACACGCAGGAGAATCTGCGCGATGATGTCCTGGTCAAGGCGCGCTTGCCCCGGAGGCGGAACGGCGGCGTATTTCCAAGTCACCCAGCGCGCCGAGTTCGTCATGCTGCCGTCTTTTTCCGCGAAGCCGGCGCAGGGCAAGCGATACACCGTGGTATTGATTTTCTTCTGTTCGTCGGCTGTGATTCCCGGCGCTCTCCAGAACTCGCTGGTCTCATCCGGATAAATTTCGCCCACTACCAGCCAGTCCGCTTTCTTCAGTGCGTTGATGTTCTTGGTCGTGTCCGGGCCGATCATCACTCCGTTCATGCCGAAGGCCATCATGCCCTTAACCTTGCCGTTGTACATATCCTCCCAGATATGCGTCCACGAATAATTGCGGTCAACTTTGGGCAGATAGTCAAAAGCAAACCCGTTTTCTTTTGTCGCGGCGTCGCCGTACATCGCCTTCAGCAGGGAGACGAAGAACTTCGGTGTGTTCTGGTAATAGTTCATCGAATCCCACGGTGTTGGTTTCGACGCTGTCGGTGTTACGCGTTTCAGATAAGTGGCCAAGTCCACGTCATCCGGAACGGGGGCTTTCAAGTATCCAGGCATAGAGTCATAAAGTCCCGCCATGTCTGTTGCGCCTTGAATATTTGAATGGCCGCGGAGCGCGTTCACGCCACCTCCCGCTCTTCCGACGTTGCCAAGCAACAATTGAATCATGGCGGCGGTGCGGATGATTTGGGTTCCGAAGGTATGTTGCGTCCAACCGACGGCGTAGATGATCGTCGCGACTTTTTTCATGTCGCCGTCTTTGCGGACGGACGTAAACAGTTCAATAGCCTTCAGGTACTGTTCCTTGGGGATACCGGTGATGCGCTCGACGGTTTCCGGCGTGTAGCGAGAATACTGCTTCTTCATCAATTGGAAGACGCAGCGCGGATGCTGAAGCGTCAAATCGTAGGCGACGTTTGGCGGCAGAGTCGGAGGTGGCGCCGGCCCAGCGGGCTTACCTGGCGCCGGTTCGGGAGCGTGACCCGAGGCAGCGCCCGCGGAAGATGCCGCCGCGGCTGCCGCGTGTGTCGGAGTCGCGGGAGCGTCCGTCTTGCCGCTGAAGTCCCCGCCCTCCTGATAATTCCAGGTGGTCTTGTCGTAAGTGCCCGACCCGGCGTTAAACCCGGAGTACAAGCCATCTTCGGGAAGTTTGAAACCTTCCTTAACGATGAACGCGGCATTCGTATAATTGACCAGATACTCCTTCGCGTATCGGTTGTTCTCGATAGCGTAGCGAATCAGGCCGCCGAGGAATGCGATGTCCGTGCCGGCGCGAATTTGGAGAAACAGGTCTGCGGTTGCGGATGTCCGGGTAAATCGCGGATCGACGGAAATCAGCTTGGCGTTGCGGTTGCGCTTGGCCTCCATCGCCCACTTGAATCCGCAGGGATGGTTCTCGGCGGGATTGCCGCCCATGATCAACATCATGTCGGTGTTCTTGATGTCGATCCAGCCATTCGTCATCGCCCCGCGTCCAAACGTTGGTCCCAAACTTGAGACCGTGGGGCCGTGTCAAACACGGGCTTGGTTTTCTAAATACACCAAGCCCAGACTCCTCATTGCTTTCACTACCAAATAATTGAATTCGTTTGTGTCCGTACAGCCGCCGATAAAGGATATTCCTTCGCAGCGATTTACGGTCCGGCCGTTCGCATCCTTCTCCACGAAAGACGCGTCGCGGGTTTTCTTGGTCCATTGCGCAATCTCACTTAGCGCCGTGTCCCAGGAAATGTCCTGCCAGTCCGTCGCACCGGGGCGCCGTACTTGCGGCTTAGTCAGCCGGCGCGGATTGAGCATGTCCTGTTCGAGTGAAGAGCCCTTCGGGCACAACGTCCCGCGGTTGGTGGGGTGATCGGGATCGCCTTCGACGTGAATCACTTGCGGCGTGACGTTCTTGGCCTTGTCGCCGATGGTGTAAATGAGAACGCCGCAGCCCACGGCGCAGTAAGGACAGGTTGAGCGCGTTTCGGCAGCGCGTGCAATCTTTAACTCCTTGAGTTGGGCGTAGGCGGGCTTGAGGTCGAATCCAAAGATTGTGGCGGCAACGCCACCGACAGCCGCTACCTTAAAGAAGTCTCTGCGGGACGTCTGCATCGAAGGGACCTCCGCATCCTTTCAAAAATCGGCGACCCCTATTTCTTAGACCTCGATGGTTCATTTGTCAAGGTGGACGAAAGAGAGAATGAGAATTTGAGCATCCTGAACACTGAAGCTTTTCATACTGGGGAAGCGAGCTTTGTCGTTTACGGACTTTTCCAGGCGACATTGGCGGCACCGATCAACGGAAGCTCTTCGTTCAGAATGACGCAGATCGGAATTTGGGCGAGGAAGTCGGCGAGCTTCTCCTTGTGTTTCACGGCTGCTGCAAAGCGGCCATTCTTCAGCTTGGGCAAAACTTTAACTGCGATTCCTCCGGCGATGTAAATTCCGCCGCGCGCGACGTTGCGGAGAGCCAGGTTCCCTGCTTCGGAGCCGTAGATTTCGACCCACAAATCCAGTGTTGCCATGCACACAGGACACTCACCAGAAAGGCCGCGGCGGGTGATTTCGGGCGCGGGATCCACGGAATGGTCGTCAAAACCGGGATGGCGCACGGAAGGGTTCAGGAACTCATGCACGCGAAAAAAACCTCGACCGGACAGGATAGCTTCGGCGCTTACGAATTCTTCGGTCTGCTTGATAAATTTCCACAGATCGGCGTGCTGAGCGGTATTCGGGGAGTAGTCGGAATGGCCGGATTCGGTCGCCATCGGCAAGTAGCGCTTGCCATCCCAAAACAATACGCCTTCGCCCAGGCCGGTTCCTGCGGCGATGATTACTTGAGTGGCTTGAGGAGTTGAAACTCCCGCGTAAATAGTTTCGATGTCCTGCGGCTCGAGAACTTCAATACCGTAGGCGGACGCTTCGAGGTCGTTCAGTAAGCGCACATACGCGAGGCCCAGATGCTTCGCCACCGAGGCGCCGTCCACGACCCACGGCAGGTTCGTGCCACGCACTCGATTGTTCACCACCGGGCCCGCGATTCCAAAAGAGGCGTGCGTAATTTTGGCGCCCGTGCCGCTCAAAAAGAGACTGATGATCTCTTCCAGGCCGGAATGTTCGCTGCTTGCGAAGCGCTTGCGCGCCACGCACACGAGTTTCTCGCGCTGCACATCGAATAGCCCGAGATTTGACTTGGTTCCTCCCAAGTCTCCCGCAAGAATCATCGAACCCCTCCACCGCGTTCTATGAAAGCCGAATCCATATCGAACTGATTGCGAAACGCATGAGAATTCTGCGCGTAAAAAGCTTACAACGGGCGCCAGTGCCGACCTTCAGAAACTGCCAAATCATCCGCAGCCCGCGGACCTTCGCTGCCGGCGGGATAGTTCGGGAAAGGCGGCGCCGAGGCGCTTTGCCAGGCTTGGAGAATGGGATCGACGAGAGCCCAGGCCGCCTCAACGCTGTCAGCGCGATCGAAAAGCGTGGCGTCTCCGCGGATGCAGTCATTAATGAGCGTGGAGTAGGCATCACGCGAGACCCCGCCGAATGTAGCGCGATATTGGAAATCCATGGTCACCGGACTGATGTGCATTTGGCCTCCGGGGGCTTTCGCTCCAAAAGAGAGCGAAATTCCTTCATCCGGCTGGATATTGAGCACAATGCAATTCAGGTCGGTACTCTCGCCACGAAAGACCTTGTGGGGAGCCGGCTTGAACTGGATGACGACTTCGGTGATCGCTTTTTTCGAACGTTTTCCAGTTCGCAAATAAAAAGGGACGCCGCTCCACCGCCAGTTATCCACCAGAAGCTTCATCGCTACGAAAGTCTCCGTCGAGGAATCAGGCTTGACTCCCGGCTCCTGGCGGTAACCGGCAACCGGTTTTCCGTCTTCCTGTCCAGCAGCGTACTGCCCTCGGACCACGTATTTCCAAATGGCGTCGGGAGTGAACGGCCTAATGGATTGCAGCACCTTGATCTTTTCGTTGCGCACTGAAGTGGCATCAAACGTCGCCGGCGATTCCATGGCTACGAGCGAAGTAAGCTGCAGAACGTGGCTCTGGATCATATCGCGCAGCGCTCCGGCAGATTCGTAAAAGGCCGCGCGCCGCTCGACTCCCAAAGATTCCGCGGCGGTGATTTGCACATGATCGATGTAATTGCGGTTCCACAACGGTTCGAAGATCCCATTACCAAAACGGAAGACCAGCAGGTTTTGGACTGTCTCTTTACCCAGGTAATGATCGATGCGGTAAACCTGGGATTCGTCGAAGACGCTGAGGACCTTTTCATTCAGCTCGCGGGCGGAGGCTTGATCCCGTCCGAACGGTTTTTCGATGATGACCCGCGTCCACGACTTGTCGGACTTGGGACGGGCGAGATTAGCCTTTCCCAGCTGCTCGATAACTTTCAAATAGATTTCCGGGGGAGTGGCGAGATAGAAAAGGCGATTGCCGCCGAGTTGGGCTTCCGTGTCGAGCTGGTTCAATCGTTCTGCAAGACGGCGGAAAGCTTCAGGATCATCATAATCTCCGGTGAAATACTGAAGATTTTCCAGGAATTCAGTCCGCTTGCTGTCGTTAGCTCCGGGTGCACTGGCTTTAGACAAAGCTTCGGCGGACTTGCGCCGGAATTCGGCATCGTCCATTTTTGTCCGTGAAAATCCCACCAAACGAAATCGCGGCGCGAGACAAGCATGGAAAGCAAGGTCGTAGAGCGCAGGCAGAAGTTTTCGCTGCGCCAGGTCGCCCGAAGCTCCAAACATTACGATGGCGCAGGGCTGAGAAGGGACTTCGCAATAGTAAGCGTCAACCTGCGGCTTTTCAGTAGTTTCTGGTGCTTGGGCATTCACCATAGCTCTCCCTGGGGTTCGGCGCTCGCAGCCGAGCGAGCGTTTCTCTTTCTCAATCCCAAAAACTTTCCGAAAGAGCCTACCATAATTATTGGTATGCGTTGCTCTCATCTGGCGGCCTGCGGTGAGTCTGCGGCGCTAGCTGGAATTTATCCCGCCGTTGAAGTATCTTCAATTACAGGACATTTTCAGAGGAGGGCTTCATGGCAGACGAGAAGCGTTCGGATAGCGCGGGGACAGCCGCTCAGCCTGCGACTCAAGGCGTGCACATGGTGAAGTGCGTTAAATTCGGCAAAGAGATGCCCGGCCTTGACCGTATCCCGTGGAAGGGCGAAATCGGAAAGCGCGTTTACGACAATGTTTCGAAGGAAGCATGGAAGTTGTGGGTCGAGCATTCCAAAATGATTATGAACGAATTCCGCTTAAATCCGCTTGATCCTAACGGTATGAAGGTCATGGAAGAACAAATGGAAATGTTTTTCTTCGGGGAAGGCTCGAAGTTGCCCGAAAGTTACGTGCCCCCGAAACACTAGGCTCACAATTTCTGCGAATCAGCTGCCGCACCGCGGGAATACGCTAAAATGGGAACGGCTTCCATAACAGGAGAACTTATCCGCGCATGAGCCGCATATCGAAAAATTCGTTTGCTACACGCTCGGCATTGCGCTCCGGCGATGAATCGTTTGAAATTTACGGTTTGAACGCCCTCGAACGCGCCGGCGTGGGAAATGTCGCTCGGCTGCCCTTCTCACTGAAAGTTCTCCTGGAAAATTTGTTGCGGCATGAAGACGAGCGTTTCGTGTTCGCGGACGATATTCGCGCGCTGGCGGGCTGGGATCCATCGAGCGCGGAAGGCGCCACCGAAAAGGAAATTTCATTTATGCCGGCGCGCGTCCTGCTGCAGGATTTCACGGGCGTGCCTGCAGTAGTGGACCTAGCGGCCATGCGCGAAGCCATGCGGACGCTCGGCGGCGATCCGAAGAAAATTAATCCGTTGCTTCCGGCTGAGCTGGTGATTGACCACTCCGTGCAGGTGGATAAGTTTGGCACCACGGGGGCTTTCGCGTTCAATGCCGAACTCGAAATGCAGCGCAATATCGAACGTTACGCGTTTCTGCGCTGGGGCCAGAAAGGGTTCCGGAATTTCAAGGTCGTTCCGCCGGACACGGGCATCTGCCACCAGGTGAATCTGGAATATCTCGCGCGCGTTGTTTTTCGAGAAAAACAGGATGGCCATTGGATCGCGTTCCCCGACTCGCTCGTTGGCACAGACTCACATACCACGATGGTGAACGGGCTCGGCGTATTTGGCTGGGGCGTCGGAGGAATTGAAGCGGAGGCCGCTATGTTGGGCCAGCCGCTCTCGATGCTGATTCCTGCCGTGATCGGTTTCAAACTGTACGGTCGTTTGCCGGAAGGCGCAACGGCGACGGACCTTGTTCTCACCGTGACGCACATGTTGCGCAAAAAAGGCGTGGTCGGAAAGTTCGTGGAGTTCTACGGTCCCGGGCTTTCCAGCCTCACACTTCCCGACCGCGCAACGATCGCCAACATGGCGCCCGAATATGGCGCGACGATGGGCTTCTTTCCAGTAGACGCAGAGACGCTCGCATACTTGCGGTTTACCGCGCGGAGCGAAGAACACGTAAAGCTCGTCGAAGCGTACACGAAAGAACAGGGACTTTTCCGCACCGACGCGACGCCCGACCCCATCTTTTCAGATCGGCTGGAGCTCAATCTCGCAACGGTGGTTCCCACCATGGCCGGCCCGAAGCGGCCACAAGATAGCGTTTTTCTGACCGATGCGAAGAGCTCATTCGAAAAATCGTTGAGCGCCGCTCCCAAGTCGGTCAGCGTGCAAAACAATGGCGATCATTTCGAACTGAGCGACGGCTCGGTAGTGATCGCCGCAATTACCAGTTGCACCAATACTTCAAATCCATCCCTGATGTTGGGAGCCGGCCTGCTGGCGAAAAAAGCGGTCGAGCGCGGCCTAACTTCCAAACCATGGGTGAAAACTAGTTTTGCGCCGGGATCTAAAGTTGTCACTGATTACCTGGCTAAGGCTGGATTGACGCCTTTTCTCGAATCGCTGCGCTTCAACCTGGTTGGCTACGGCTGCACCACATGCATCGGCAATAGCGGTCCTCTCTCCGATCCGATCAGCAAGGCAATCAAGGACAATAATCTCCTAGCGGTTTCCGTGCTGAGTGGCAATCGTAACTTCGAGGGGCGGATCAATCCGCTTTGCCGCGCGAATTATCTGGCCTCGCCGCCTCTGGTTGTCGCGTATGCGCTGGCGGGCCGAATGGATTTCGACATCGTGAACGAATCACTCGGCAAGGACAAGGGAGGCAAGCCGATCTATCTGCGTGATATTTGGCCCACGCCCGCGGAAGTGGAGGCCACGATGCGTTCGTCCGTTTCCAGCGAGATGTTCAGAAAAGAGTACGCTGACGTGTACACAGGTGACGAGCATTGGCGGGCGCTGCCGATTCCCGAAGGCGATCTCTACGCCTGGGATTCGAAATCCACATACATCAATCATCCGCCTTTCTTTCAGGACATGCCGCGGAAACCAGTTGCCCTGAAAGATTTGACCGGCCTGCGCGCGCTCGCCGTGCTGGGGGACAGCGTGACCACCGATCATATTTCTCCCGCTGGCTCAATCCCTGCCGATACGCCGGCCGGCAAATATTTAATTTCGCGCGGCGTTCAACCCAAGGATTTTAATTCGTATGGCGCGCGCCGCGGCAACCACGAAGTGATGATGCGCGGGACATTCGCGAATATCCGCTTGCGCAATCTGCTCGCTCCCGGCACCGAAGGCGGTTGGACCATTCACCAGCCTAGCGGCGAGAAAATGGCCATCTATGACGCCGCGATGAAATACCACGATGAACACATCCCGCTGATCGTGTTCGCCGGCAAAGAATATGGCTCCGGTTCTTCACGCGACTGGGCCGCCAAGGGAACCGCTTTGCTCGGCGTTCGCGCAGTACTAGCCGAAAGTTTTGAACGTATCCACCGGAGCAACCTGGTTGGCATGGGAATCCTTCCGCTTGAATTTTTGCCGGACCAGAATCTAAAAACGCTGGGGCTCACGGGACTGGAACTTTTTGACATTGAGGGCCTGGCTCAGAATTTCGAGCCGCGAAAGAAGATGAAAGTGCGCGCTCGAACCACGAACGGTGCTGAAAAGACATTCACGGCAATTACCCGGGTGGATACGCCTTTCGAACTTGCTTACTACCAACACGGCGGGATCCTGCAGTACGTTCTCCGGCAGATGCTATAAGCGCCATTCCTAAAAAAAGCCGACGAGACTCCCTTTGGCTTCGCTCAGGACAAACCGGCGCTGAGAAAACACCCGCGGCAGATGCGATATCTAGTTAACAATGAGTTGCACAGTGGTTGAATGTTGGAAGGTGTTGCCTGAAGAACCCATAATTTCAATCTGAAATGCCTGTCCTTGACCACCGCCTCCTCCGCCGCTTCCCCCGCCGCAGGCCGACATAGAAACCAGAACCAAAAATATTGCGACGCAAGTAAACGCAACTGCGAACCGGCGCGCGCGAAGTAACTGTTTCGAGACAAGAAGAAGTGATACGAGACCGAGAATTAAGACGACCAACGGCAATCGGTAAAGTGTGGATGTAAAGCGCGGCGTTGCGAGCCTAAATGGAACAATCGCCGAAGATGGCACCGCGATCGCGAGAGCGACGTTTGTTCCGCCGGCCGCGGGCGTGACAGGATTCGGAGTGAAGGTACACGTAGCTCCGGCGGGCAAACCGCTGCACGACAATGTAACCGGGCTTCCGGCCCCCACGGGGCTTACGGGGACCACGTAATTTGCCGTCCCGCCTGTGCTGACCGTCTGGCTCGCCGGACTTACCGTGCCGAAGCTGAAATCATCAGACGTCGTAAAATTCGGAAGCAGCAAACTCCACATCCCGCGACCGTGAGTGGCTGCAATGAGCGTGCGGGATATCTTGCTGAGGTTGAGCGAGAGCACTTCGGAATTCGGCAGTCCGCTGCTGAGCACGCTCCAGGTTGTTCCGGAGCCCGCCGTAGCATTCGCGGTAGCATAAACGCCAGAGTCTGTGCCCACGTAAATGGTGTTATCGGATGTGTCCGCCGGATCGATCACGATGCTGTTTACTGGAATGTCGGGAAGATTGCCATCGACTTTCGTCCACGAAGCTCCGGAGTTGTTCGTGAAAAATATGTGTCCAAGCCCGTCGCAGCCGGATACGCCGGGACAGGAAAAACCCGAATAAGCGGCGAAGGCAGATTGTGGATTCAGAGAATCAACCGAAATGGCTGTTACGAACCGCGCGGGCTGCAGATTCGCATGGCTGACTTTGTGAACGTTTATCGAGTTGGAGAGAGCGTCGGAGATTTGCCAGATGAGGCCGTCGGAAGTTCCCACATATAACGTAGTCGAATCGGAAGGTGCGACAGTGATGGTCGTGACGAAATTTTCGCTGTTGTCAGTCGTCAGATCGCTCGTAATGGGGCTCCAGGTCCCTCCGGCATTAGTTGTTTGATAAAGACGATAAGTACCGAAGTAAAGGTTCTGGCTGTTTTTCGCGTCGATAACAAGGGGAGGAATAAAATCGGCGTTGTCGCTAAAATCCATTCCATTGTCGAAGTCAATTGCAGCCCAATTGACTCCGTCAGTTCCAGGGACGCCATTCAGAACATTTTTATTCAGAGTGCCGGGACCACCCAGATACGAACACGCTACGTAGATTGTCGTCGGCACTTGCTGATCGATCGCAGTAAAGCCGCCATCGTACGGGCAGGCTTCGGTATCGCTCCAGGCGAGCGAGCCACTGTACTGCTGAGCGTCGTTGCCTTGAGTGCCTCCATAAATCGTTTGATCGCTCACCGGACTAATAGAAGCGCCCGGATAAAACTGTGTAATGTTGAGCGAAGTACTTGGGTTTCCGGTATTCGTATTCAAGTCGGCCCAATGCTGGTTGCCGCTGGCTGTTGCCGGATCGAAGGCGTCCTGCGAAGCCCAAACTCCGCCATCGTTTCCGACGAACATGCCTAGAACCTGCGCGCCAGCGCCAGTTGCGAAGCTGAATGCGTGCACGTCCACATGAGTAGAAGTATTGTTTCCACTGCCATCCGCCGAGAAATCAGCCCAGGAATTGCCGCCATCCATTGAACGAAAAATCGAAGACTTGCCGACGCCGGGAGGCTGCGCGGATCCGCCGACGAAAACGACTTCCCCGGACGATGATGGAACAGCGCCAATCTGCATGTCATAGAAACATTGCGGCGTGCAGAAGTCGGGTAAGCCCGAAGTACTCGATATGTTGGTCCACGTCCCGCCGGCGCCATTGGCTCCAATTCCCGTTCCTTTCAAAACTCCGAGAAGAGAGCTGGACGGATTTTGAAGATTCGAGGAATTCGCGATAGCTACATAGAGCTTCGAAGTGGAAGGCGAAGCTCCCGGAGCGACCGAAAGTGAGATCAGCCCATATGCGGCGGGATCGGAAGCGGCATCGAGCCCGGAGACTCTGTTCCAGGTGCTACCCGCGTTCGTTGAAACATAAACGCCATTACAAGGAGGCGCAGAGCACGACGCTTTCGAATCAGAATCTCCATCGGGATCGCCGAGCGCCGCGTAGACCGTATTCCCTGACGAGTCGCTGGAATCGAACACGACGTCCGTACCAGGATTGAAGGGCGCGCCGGTCGCCCCTCCGCCGTCCGGCTGAACGCGAACCCAGTGCTGGCTGGCGTCAGTCGAGCGCCATATCCCCGAGAGGAGAGTTCCGCCGGAAGAAAAATCTGTTCCCTGAATCGCAGCCAACAATGCTGGATTCGATCGGCCCGGCTGAACCGCGATCTTCGCTATATAAGGTCCGCTTGCATTTTTACTGCTCGCGGAACTTCCTACAAACGTCGAATCTTGCTGCCACGTTTGTCCGCCATCCGTGGAGCGCAGGACCCCGGCACCGTACAGATTGTCCAGAGCGAAGTTAGACTCCCCAGTGCCTGCAAAAATGGCGTTGCTCTGGCTGTGACCGTTGATCGTATGACAAGAGGAGCTGTCCAATGAAAGCGAGCCCGTGGAGAGCGAAGGCTGATTGTCAGATAGCGGCTTCCAAGTGGTGGAGGTTCGGCTCAAGGCGTTGAAGCTCACCCAAATGCCTCCATCTGCGCCGCCCACGTAGATTGTATTGCCGGTTGTGTCGCACGGGTCGGATGCCGTCGCGGTCACTCGTCCCGAAACATTTCCGTAAAAGGGCGTATTAACTGTGGGTTGAGGCCCGAGCGAAGTCCACTGATTCATGTTTGGTGCAATCGCAAAGCCGGTGGCCGAGAAACGGTTAGTGAATGTGCCTCCTGCGCGAATCAGTCTTGCGTTTTCGGCAAGAGCTTGCAGGCGGAAAGAACTAGGGATGTGTCCCTGGATGGAAGCGCGCTGCCGGAAATACCATTGAGCGCGCCGGCGTACGAGGGCACTCGTTTCTTCCTTGCGCGCTCGAATCTCATCTAGAGTAGAAGCTTTCTGCGCAACGAGCGGTCCGAGCGCCAGGACGAAAATCAGAATCCCCAGGACGGAAATTGCTGCCGGTTGATGAGGCCCCAAGCATCTCCAACAAGATTCAAAAGAACTTGTCCCTCGGTGCTTCTGTTTTCTCGGGCGACCCAAGTGATCTCCGTGGCGGCTGGCTGCATTATAGCCAATACGAACCTGCGAAGTGAGTTCTTTGAAAACGTGTGCTGGGATTTCCTTGAGAGCGCGTGCGATTGTTCGCGGCATTGACTCCGTTGCCCGCGCACGATATCGTGCGATTCAAGAAAAGCGAGGTGTTCGTTTGCGTTGGTGGAAGTGGGCAATCCTGGTAATTGTTTTTCTCTCGGCGATCGGCTACGGCGTTCTAAGCCATTTTATGGGAGGGCCCCGCGATGTTTACGGCTTCCTGCGCTATGCGCTGCCGCAGTGGCATCGCGGCGATTTGCGTGTGGGAGACCGCGCTCCCAATGTCCGGCTAATGAATCTCGATGGGCAAACCACATTTTATCTACGCGATCGCATCGGGCAGCGTCCCTTGGTTCTCGTTTTTGGAAGTTATACCTGACCGCCATTCCGGCGCGAGGTAGGCTACCTCGTAAATCTTTACAACGATTACAAATCTCAGGCAGACTTTTTGATAGTCTATATACGCGAAGCCCATCCGCAGGACGAATGGCAGATGAAAAGCAACGTGGACGAGAGCATTTGTTACCCGCAGCCGCAGACGCTTGTCCAGCGAGTGGCGATCGCCAACGATTTCATCCAGCGCTTCCACTTCCCTTTGCCGATCAGCGTGGATGACATGCAAGAGACCGCGGACCTCGCATATGGCGCTTGGCCCGAGCGAATCTACATTATCGATGAATCGGGCGTGATTGTGTATCGTGGCGGACTTGGACCTTTCAACTACCATCCCGAAGAAGCACGTGCATGGCTCGAGAAAACATTTGCAGCCGTGCACGCAGTCGCCGCGGGCGATCGCGCAGCAAACTGAATCGATTGCATCAAGCAGGCGCCAAAATTCCACTAGGCTCAGCGCTTGAAGCGTGCTATTCTTGATTTGCGTTTGTTGCTCTTGTAACACCTTTAGATTCGATTGAAGGGGCTGCAAGTTCACACTTGCGGCCTCTTTTGCTTTACGGCTGGAGGCGGTCGAGAAGCACAAATAGCTTAAAAAAGAAGGAAGTACATCAGTGAGAGAACAAGGAACAGTAAAGTGGTTCAATGCCAGCAAGGGTTTTGGATTCATCCAGCGCCAGTCCGGCGAGGATGTTTTCGTCCACTTTTCCGCGATTCAGGCGGAAGGGTATAAGTCGCTGAACGAAGGCCAAGCGGTTGAGTTCGAAGTTACCCGTGGCCCCAAGGGCCTGCAGGCTGCGAACGTCACCAGCCTCTAGTCAAGCAGGGCGAGTCGGCAAAACCGGCTCGCCCTCTTTTTTTGTTCGCACACGATTTTTCGGTCTCAGGAGCCCCTGTTGAAAGCTCTCCCCGAAGGACAATATATCAAGCACTTTCAGTATGGTTTGGGCGTGATTACGGAATCCGATCACGACCGCACCTCCATCGATTTCGATTTGCACGGCATGAAGAAGTTCGTCACCAGCATTATGGTCGTCGAAATTGCCGAAGGCACTCCGCCCAAGCGCAAGCGAGCGAAGCGCGTCAAGAAAACGGTTGCGGCAATCGCCGCGGCTGCCGGAACTGTGTCCGGAGCGAAATGACGTCGCAGATCATCGTCCAGTTCGTCGGTTTCCAATCCAAACCGGCTGTCCGCGAATATACGTTTACAGTTCGAGAGCCTCAGACCGAGCCGCGTGAATTTACTCTGTCGATTCCAAACGACGCTTTCAACACTCGCCGCGTGCGCTATCAGGATGCGCCGGACATCTGTTCGCACAGGCTTCACCGGGAACTGGCCGCCGCCGAAAACCATCCCTCAAATACGCATTTCGATCTCACGGATGCCGAGTTAGATGAATATCGCACCACCCATATGCACAAACCTCCGAAGTATCCTTACGCCCCCAAGCCGGACCAAGACGCCTAAAGCTTGCGCTCTTGCTCGCAGCTCCCATCCAAGTAATCCATGATATGTTTCCATACGCTGAGGGAAAACTGCTTTTTGAACGGAGCCCGCGTAATCGATGCAACAAAGCAATTCGAAGTCAGTTGACCGCATGGTGCGAGAGATTGAGTCCCCTGCCGAAACTGAATCATCCTCATCCGCGTTAAGACACTCAGCGCTTTTCGTACGTCAGCATTATCCAAAGATCTTCGCCATCTCCGCACTCGTGCTGGTCCCCTGCTTCTGGCACCGGCGTATTGCCGCGGGCGACCTGGCAAGCCACATGTATAACGCGTGGCTGGCTCAACTCATCGAGCGCCATCAGGTGACCGGATTATGGATCGAACGGCGATGGAACAACGTGCTCTTCGATTTGCTGGTTAGCGGGCTGGGAAAAGTCTTCAGCCTGCATGTCACGGAGAAAATCGCTGTGTCCTTAGCCGTCCTAATTTTCTTCTGGGGCGTCTTCGCTCTGGTCTCCGCCGCTAGCGAGATTGCCGCGTGGTTTTTGGTTCCCGTAATTGCCATGATCGCGTACGGGTACACGTTTCATGTGGGTTTCTTCAATTACTATCTTTCGATTGGATTGTCATTCATCGGAATAGCTATTTTCTGGAGGGGCAATAAATGGGAGCGGTTGATCCCGCTGGCGCTGGCGCCTCTCGTTGTGCTCGCGCATCCTCTGGGTCTCGCGTGGATGTTGGGAGCGGTTGCCTACATCGGAATCGCCAAAGGAATGCCTCTTCGTCACCAGCCACTCTTGCTGGCCGCGGCGGGAGCGGTACTCGTCCTGATTCATTACGATTTTTGGCATTCCTATGAGCTCGAAGCGCAGCCGCAGCGGTTTTATATTTTCAACGGCGCGGACCAAGTGTATCTCTTCGGGCCGCGTTACAATATTTTGCGCATCGTGCTGATTTCTTTCGCTCTTTTCGCGCTCGCCGTTGATATTTACCGCCGGCGGCGCGAGCGCGGTGCCTGGACGAAGTATTCGATTCCAGTCCAGCTTTACGTCCTGCTCCTCTTGAGCGCGCTGCTGTTGCCCGAGGCGATCCGATTCCGCCCTGGGAACGCGCACGTTTTGGCTTTATTAGCTGAAAGGCTGACTTCGGTTTCTGCTGCTGTGTTTTGTTGTGTGCTTGCCGCGATGCGGCCCCGCTGGTGGCATTTGATTGGATTCACCGCGATCGCTGCCTTTTTTTTCACATTTCTTTATCAGGACACGGCGACGGTAAATAGAATGGAACTACAAGCGGAGCGGCTGGAGAGAACTCTCCCTCCCAACCAGCGCATTCTGGTCACGATTAAGACGCTGCCGGGCTCCCGCGTTATGATTCAGCACATCGCCGATCGCGCCTGCATCGGCTATTGCTTCAGTTACGGCAATTACGAGCCAGGTTCCGGGGAGTTTCGCGTTCGCGCGTCGCCCGGGAATCCTTACGCCATGTCGTCTTACGATCCGGTGCCCGAAATGGAAAACGGAACGTACGAAGTTCAGCCGGAGGACTTGCCCGCGTATCAAATATATCAGTGCAGTCTCAGCGGGACGGATTTGTGCATTCGCCCGCTCGAAGCCGGCGAGGAAAACGATCGGCTCGGGGTCCATCCGGACGACGACTAGTCGGCAGCTTTAGCGTCGTACGCTTTGACCAGTCGTCGAAAATTGCCCTCTCATGCTTAGTCTTGTATCATTCCCGGTGGGAGACTGGGAATTTTGAGGGAGGAAACATGACGGCTGGAAAGCACAGAATATCGAGAAAGTATCTTATGGGACTGGTGATCGTGCTGATGAGCGCTTCCCTGTTCGCTGCGTCGAGCATTTATGATTTCACCCTGCCGTCCATTGACGGCAAGCCGATGCCGCTCGCAAATTTCAAAGGCAAAGTAATTCTGGTAGTGAACGTGGCCAGTCGTTGCGGATTCACTCCGCAATACACAGCGCTGGAATCCGTCTACGAAAAATACAAGGATCAAGGATTCGTGATCCTAGGCTTCCCCGCGAATAATTTCGGAGGTCAGGAACCCGGCACGAACGCTGAAATCAAGACTTTCTGCTCCGCAAAATACAGCGTCACCTTCCCGCTGTATGGCAAAGTTTCGGTGAAAGGCGACGATCAAACTCCGCTCTACAAATACCTGACCACGAGCGCCAACCCCTCTTTCGCCGGTGACATCAAGTGGAACTTCACGAAATTTCTTGTGGATCGCAGTGGCAACGTGGTTCAGCGCTTCGAATCCCAGATCACACCCGATTCGCCGGAAGTGCTCGCGGCGATTGAGAAAGCACTGAAGCAATAGACTGGCGGACGCGAGCCGAAGCCCGCCACGCCTGTTGGGGCGCCGCCTAAACTCTTCGATTGGTAATCTCGGCGTGATGAATTTACGGTCGGAAAAAGAACATCCTCAACAAAAAACACAACGTGCACGCTGCCAGTAAATTCAGGCTGTCGGTATCGGCAGATTCTGAAGCGCCTAGGCTCGGCTAATGCCGGGGCCTTTTCTAAGAGCAAAGACCCGATTGAATAAACATGTGGAATCTATATCGCTACTGGCGATAGCCCTTAGGATGGCGCTGCCGCCAGGTCCACGCTGATTGGACGATTGCGCGCAAATCAGATACGAGAGGCTTCCAACCGAGAACAGTTTGGATCCTGGAAGCGTCGGCGACCAATTTCGCAGGATCACCAGGCCGTGGCGCTTCAATTCGTGCATGTATTTCGCGTTGAGTCACTCGGCGCGCGCATTCGATGACTTCAAACACGGAATGGCCGTGTCCAGTCCCAACGTTGAGGGATTCGGATTGGCCACCCCGGCGAAGGTGATCGAGCGCGAGAATATGCGCGTCAGCAAGATCTGAAACGTGAATGTAGTCGCGAATCGGAGTGCCGTCTGGCGTCGCATAATTATCGCCAAACACGGCAAGCTCGGGCTTTTCTCCTGTGGCGGCCGCGAGAATGTTCGGAATTAAATGCGTCTCGGGTTCGTGATCTTCCCCATAGCATTCGCTCGCTCCCGCCGCGTTGAAGTAGCGCAACGCGGCAAATCGCAAGCCATACGCACGATCGTAGCTTTCCAAGAGCCGTTCCATGCAGAATTTGGACCAGCCGTACGGGTTTTTCGGCCACTGGGGACACTGTTCCGAAATAGGCATTTCTGCAGGCTCGCCATACGTCGCGCAAGTGGACGAGAAAACCACGATCCGAACTTTCGCTCGGATCAAAGAGCCCATCAGCGCAGTCCCCTGAGCCACATTATTTTCGAAATATTTTGCCGGCTCAGCAACCGACTCACCCACCGACGCCAGCGCGGCGAAATGAATACAAGCCTCGAGTCGATGCTCTTTCGCGATGCGCTCCAAAAGAGCTGAATCTCCTACTTTTCCCTGGTAAAAAGGGACCCCCGGATCGACCGCTTCCCGGTGCCCGTATGCCAAATCATCTAGGACCACAACCTCTTCCCGATTTGCGCGTAGGCGCTCCACCGTCACGCTGCCGATGTAACCCGCACCGCCTGTAACAAGGATCGTCATGCCCATCCTTTCAGCACTTTGAATCTACTCATGGTGCGTTACACGGTGGAAATTCGCAAGGTGCCGAAGGTCAACTTGGAAGTTGCCAGGAAGGTGCGGGAGACAATCAATCACGACACGGGGAAAAGATGGTGAGAACGGAGAAGCAGGTGGCCCAGCCCTAATTTTTATTAAGGATTCCCTCTGCTCCTCCACTCTCCGCGAGCATATTCCCGCAGAAGAACGCGAGCATCTATCGGGAGAATACTGTATCTGCGAGCCGGTCTAACTGTAGCCTCCGGCGAGGTAAAGATATGCTTCGGATTTCCCGCTGCGTTTTTCGAGTTTTCCGGAACTCGGCGTGCGGCTCTCCAGTTGTTATCAAATTGAACCGGGGATAGAATCCGGTCTGACCGAGCGTCTAACGGGCGGCTCTTGAGCAAGCGGATTCCTCGTACTGGACTCGAATGGACTTGAATGCTTTTAGGTACGGTGGAACGCGTTTTGACGGCTACATCCGAATCCGGCAAGAATGAATAATGCAGCTAGCAAACAATAATTATCGTCTGTTGCAGCCGCGTCCTTATCCCGCCCTGCTTTCGTTTGTCATTCCGATGTACAACGAAGGATTAGTCGTACCGTTCTTGACCAGTGGGTTGGAACAATTCATGACGGAGCTGCGTGGTGAAGCGGAAGTCGTTCTGGTCAACGATGGGAGCACCGATTCAACCTTGAAACAAATCGTTGAATGGGCGCAACAGAACCCGCGCGTAAAGGTGGTAAACCTCTCGCGCAACTTCGGGCATCAGATCGCCTCCACCGCGGGCTTAGACTACGCAACGGGCGATGCAGTTGTCCTACTAGACTCTGATATGCAGGAGCCCCTCAACGTCATTCACCGGATGATCGAGCGCTACTGCGAAGGCTACGATGTGGTGTATGGCCAGCGCGAAGCCCGCCGTGGAGAGACGTGGTTTAAGAGGCTTACTGCGTGGTTGTTCTACCGATTGATGCGTATGTTGGTCCACAAGGACCTGCCGGTAGATGCAGGGGATTTCCGCCTGCTTTCCCGTCCCTGTTTGGATGCCCTGCAACAAATGCGAGAGACACATCGTTTTCTTCGCGGAATGGTGGCGTGGGTAGGATTTCCACAAACCGGAGTTCCCTACGAACGATCGCCGCGAGTTGCGGGATCATCCAAATATACCCTGACGAAAATGGTGAAGCTTGCATGGACCGCAGCGACTTCTTTTTCGATATTTCCCCTGAAAGTGAGTACGTTGCTGGGCGTTGTCGTCACGCTATTGGGGTTGGAAGAGGCAGTTCGGGCTGTTCTGTCGAAGATCTTCCACTGGTACGTCGTGCCAGGATGGTCCTCACTGACCGTGCTTATTAGCATCATTGGTGGTGCGACGTTGGTGAGCATTGGAGTGCTGGGTGAGTACGTCGGAAAGCTGTATGAACAAACTAAAAACCGTCCCCTTTACTTGGTATCACAAACGGTGAATGTTGGTTCGGAGAAACAGTCCGATGGGAATCGGCGTTTTGAGACGACTGGGAAGCCGTGATCCCCTACAGTTGGTACATCGCCTTTACGGCATACTGCTCTTTCTTATCGTCTTAACGTTAGCGCTCAAATATTAACGATTGTAGGCGACCGGCAATGTAAAGATCCCCTTCAGGTCTTCAAAATTCGGCGCGCGGCTCCGCCGTTGTTATCGAATTGAATCGAGGATAGAATCGAACGTTTCTTGAGGTGGCAAGAATCATGTCGATAGGGTGTGTGAAAGCCGCGCTAATCATTTCTTTTTTGCTTCTGCTTTGCGTCGTTCGTACGCAGGATACGAAGGAATCATTTAATCTCTACACACAGCGGGTAGATAACCAGCGCACGGGTGTCAATCTTGTCGAAAAAGAGCTAAGCCAATCGAGTGTGAAAACTCGGTTCGGAAAATTGTGGACTCTCTATTCCGATGCCAAAGTTATGGCTCAGCCGCTGTATGTATCTAATCTTGTGAGCGCCAAATGCCCGCAGGGTTGCAATACTGTGATATTTGCCTCGATGAACGACACGGTTTACGCGTACATGGCTGATCAAAAACCGACCAGCTCGAACGACACTCTGGTCTGGTCGAAATCTCTCGGGACTCCGCGTGCGGGTTCGCATGACATTGACGAGTCCGCTATCGACGATCCATCCTGGGGAATTCTGGGAACTCCGGTAATCGATATCGCTAACAATCTTCTTTATCTCGTAGCGTGGAACGACGATCAGATGTACCGGCTCTACGCGCTGAATCTTCGTACCGGCGAGATAGCGAAAGGCCCGGTGGTTGTGGAGGGTTCCATCGAGGGCGAGCCTTTTTTTCGTCGCGAGCCTAAGTGGAGCCAGCGGCGGAAACAGCGCGCCGCATTATTATTGGACCATGGAGCGCTCTACATAGCCTTCGGGTATGACAATCCCACTGGAATCGGCGGGTGGCTATTCGTCTACGATTCCGCGACCCTTCAGATACGAACCGTGTGGAGTGCCGAGCCGAACGGGAAGGGCGGCGGTATTTGGATGTCGGGGACCGGCCCGGTGGCAGATGACGCGGGCAATGTCTATCTCCAAACTGCGAATGGTGAGTTCAACGCGTCGCGGAATCAGTATGGAAACAGCATGCTCAAACTTCATCTCCAAGGTGAAAAGCTTGACCTTGTAGATTCTTTCACGCCGTGTAATCAGTCGTATTTGAATCACGAGGATCTGGACATGGGTTCAGCCGCTCCTCTGCTGTTACCGGGCAATTTGATTCTCGGCGGCGGGAAGTTTGGGACGCTGTATTTAATGAGCCGCGACCATCTAGCGGGCTTCGTACCCGCCGGCGGAATCTGGCGACCCGAATGCCAAAATTCAGATCGAGTTTTGCAGACAGTTGACGTAGATCGCGGACATATTCACGGCGCGCCTATTTATTGGAAAGGTCCAAACGGTACGCAATGGATCTACGTGATGGCCGAACAGCGAAGTCTGGAGGCCCTTCCATTTGCCGACGGAAAACTCAAGACCGGCGACGCGGATATTAGGATGAGCGGTTGGAAACCTCCGCATCAGTCACCGCCGGCTTGCCACCATCCCGCCAAGAATTGGATGCCGGGAGGCATACTCGCGGTCTCGAGCGAAGAAGATTTGCAGGGCACTGGAATCGTGTGGGCGCTGGTTCCCGCCAATGGCGATTCGAACGGCTATCGCGGCGTGAAAGGAATGCTGTTGGCCCTCAACGCTGAAGACGTTTCCCAGGAATTATGGCGAAGCCAGGGACCCGACGCAGAAACAGACACACCTGATAGCCTTGGCTTACTCGCGCGTTTCGTGCCGCCAACGGTGGCCAATGGAAAGGTTTTTGTAGCGAACGCCGGCGATCATGAAGAACTCAAGCGATATTGTGGAACTCGTCCAACCAAATTTCCGAGTAATTACGCGGTGGTAGTGTATGGCTTGAAGAACTAGCATGTCTCGTGAACCTAACGTAGCTCCCGACGATCGAGCATGGACGGCAGACACCGGAGATTGGCTCGTTCTCGGACTCATTTCCTTGTTTTGCCTTATCACCGCTATCTACCCTGTCGTTCGAGCGTTTTACCACTTTGAAGTGAACTACAAAGAAGGCTGGATGATGTACGACGCAATGGCTGTTGCACATCACCTTCCTCTTTATGGCACGAAGTACGGCTGGACGCTGGTAGATTACCCGGCCTTATCGTTTTACATCATGTCTTTTCTATCTCGCTTCTTTCACGATTACCTTTTGACTGGGAGGCTAGTCCAGCTGGTCTCGTTTGGAGTCTGTTCCCTGTTCATCGGGCTAATCATCCGGAAGCTGACGGGACGTCTGGCGCCCGCGATCTTCGGATCCGTTTTTTGCGTGGGCCTGTTTTGCGCCGGGGCAACACGGTATATAGGAGTGGACGACCCTCAAATGCTTGCGGAAGTCTTCTTCCTTAGTGGCCTACTATTATATCTTTCCAAGCGTCCCACTTTTGGCCGTATCGCAGTGATTGCCTTTCTTTTTGTCGTAGGCGGGAATATCAAACACAATCTCGTTGACTTGCCTCTCGCAGTGTTCATAGACCTCTGGTTGATTTCACGACGAAAGGCTCTACAATTTTTGCTTTGTGCGGCAGTCCTCATCACCTGCTCGATTCTTGGGACCATAAAAATAGCTGGGCCTTTCTTCATACAGAACATGCTCAGTTTCCGTCATTATTCCTTGCTGGGTGCGTTCCTCGACTTCCTCTACTACTACTCCGTGATTCTTTTGCCCTTTGTTGCTGCGTTGATCTGGGCCGTCAAGGCGCAAAGAGATACATCGAATCGCGTAATTTCCATCTTCTTTTTCACTTCGCTATTCGCCGGAATATTTTTCTCGGGAGGCACGGGAATATCCATCAACGTTTATTTCAGTAACTTCTTTGCGATCTCAATCGTTATGGGGATGCTTCTCTATTCTGCCTGGCGCGTCCCTTCTCCTTTCGCTAAGTACAAGTTTCTGGGACGGCGCGCAGTCCCTCTGATTTTGTCCGCTTTTCTGGTTTTAGCCTTGATTTTGTCGGGCTGCTCCAACGTTTGGGGTCGTATCGCGGAGTTGCCGGAGGAGCAGAGGCAATTCGACGCAGAGGTGTCCTTTTTGAAGGCCCAGCCGGGTCCGGCGATCTGCGAGAGTCTCCTGCGTTGCTTCTATGCAGGAAAACCATATGTGTATGATCCTTACCACTTTACCAGGTTAGTCTCCCTCAATCTGCTTGACAGCGGAGGACTTGTTGCCGAGATCAAGACTTTTCATTACGGAGCCATTCAGCTTCGTGGGCCTTTGCACTCTCTAGAACGCCCAAACGAGCGTTTCCCGGACGCGGTCCTCGACGCCATTGATCAATATTACAGTCTTTCGGCTGAGTATCCGGATTGCGCGATTTACGTCCCTAGGACATCCAGCAAGAATCAAACATACGGCGAAGCGCGATTCGATCCCGTTCAAAGCAATTATCCTCCTGAATAGGAGACCGCGCAGGTCCCGGCATGGAGATCCGCTTCAGCCAGCTCGAGATTGCATTTTCTCCGGCGCCGAGGCCCGGCTGGAGCGGTCTCTGGTGAGCTCCGCCACCTCTTCTCCGCCCAACCCTATACGTGACGTTCTTATCCTCTCGAGTATCACCGGCGCAGCGGTGCTCATCAATGGCTACCACTATGGGATCGAGGACATGGGGATTTATCTGCCGGCCATCAAGAAAATAATAGATCCCGCTCTCTTTCCTTACGATGCGAATTTTTCCCTGTTGTTTACTCGATGGACGTCGTTTCATCCAGCGGTAGCAGCCGCAGTCCGTATTTCACATATTTCGCTTGAATCATTTCTTTTCTATTTGCATATCGTAAGCATCCTTCTGGTGCTGCTGGGCTGTCTGCAATTAATCCGCAAATGTTTTTCGCAGCCTGCCGCCCAATGGTGTGGCGTCGCCCTGGTGGCCACCTTGCTGACATTTCCGGTGGCGGGCACTGCGCTCTTTGTGGTGGACCAGCACCTGCATCCGCGCACGTTTGCCACCGCCTTCCTGCTATTCGGCGCCGTGGCCGTGCTCGAAAAAAGATCGATAGCTTTGCTCTGGATTTTCTTAACCGCGCTTTGCCATCCCACCATGGCTGTGTATGGAGCCTTCCATTTGTTCTTTCTCGCATGGCCAGAAAAGTTCTTGGCGCAACCCGCCCTCGCCTTTGGCAGCATCCCATTCGCAGCCCCTCCGAATCCGATTTGGCGGGAAGTCATGGCCGGCCGCGGCTACCACTATCCGTTTCTTTGGGCCTGGTACGAATGGCTGGGAGCATTGGCACCCATCGCGTTACTGGAATATTTTGCGCGGATCGCGCGGCGTGACGGCATGTCGACTTTCGAGCGCGTGTGCCGCCGGCTGATAATTTCAACTTCCCTCGGCGTCCTGATCGCAATTGTCGCCTCTGAGTTTTTACAAACTCAGACGCAGACCTGGGCGCGGCTTGAACCCATGCGTGTCCTCCACTTCACCTATGTAATATTCATTCTGTTTTCGGGCGCGATGCTCGGAAAATATGCGTTGCACGGGCGGCCAATGCGCTGGTTTGCGCTTTTCGTTCCACTGGCGCTCATAATGTTTTTTGCTCAGCGCCAGGAATTTCCGTCGAGTTACCACATCGAATGGCCCCACCGGGCTCCCCGCAACGAGTGGGTAAAAGCATTCGAGTGGGCCCGCGACAATACTCCGAAGAGTGCACTTTTCGCACTGGACCCAAATTACGCAAAATTGCCGGGAGAGGATTACTACGGCTTCCGCGCATTCGCAGAACGAAGTATGCTCGCCGACGGTGACAAAGATGCCTCGGTTGTCGCCCTGTTTCCCGAGCTTGCCTGGCAGTGGAATCTGGAAGTAACAGATCGGGGAAATTGGAAGCAGTTCACGCTCGCGGATTTTGAGCGCTTGAAGAAAAAATACGGCGTGACCTGGGTGATCGTAGTCCGGCCTGGCGTTTCCGGCCTTTCGTGTCCGTATGCCAACAGCGAAGTAATGGTCTGCCGGATTCCTTAGTCACTGAGGCGCTTCGTTTCGACTTATTTCTTGACTGCCCAGTGCTGGCCAATGCCCCCGAAGAAGTACGAGCGCGTCGCCACGCGCACGTATCCGGAGTCCTCGAGCAGCGCGGAAAAGTCCCGCATGGAGAGAAAGCTCCGTAGTGAATCTGGAATATAGGTGTAAACGCGCGCACGGCCGTGAAGCAGCAAGCCCCAGACGGCGCCCTGCGCGTATAAGTACGCAAGATAAATCTCGCGCAACACAGCATTCGACGGCAGGAAAAAATCGATGCTGACTATTGATCCTCCGGCCCTCGTAACACGTTTGATTTCCTGCACGGCCGCCTTCAGGTCGGGAAAGTTTCGCAACCCGTAGCCGATGAAAACGCAATCGAAAGAATTGCCCGCGAAGGGTAAGCACGCCGCGTCACTGCAGACCGCATTTTTCAGCCCCCGAACGCGGGCCAGTCGCAGCATGAGTTCGGTAATATCCGCGGCAATCACCGTTGCCCTGGGCAGGCGTTCGATCACGAGCTGTGAAATGTCCCCCGTCCCGCAAGCCAAATCCAGCACGGATGCGTTTTCCGCCAGCGCGGCTCTCGCTACGCTAAGGCGTTTCCACCGCCGGTCCAGGCCGAAGGAAAAAACGCGGGAGATAAAATCGTAGCGCGGCGCGATCGTGTCAAACATCTGCCGCATGAGGCGAGAGTCTTGGCGTTCTTCGGGAGATTTCATTTTCGGCTGTGAATCTTACCACTCATGCTTAGTTAGAAGCGCGTTTCCAAAGCGCGATTGTGCAACTCAAAAACCTTGCCGCAGCCCCTTCGCACAATTATCATCGCTGACGCCATTGCCAGACGAGGTGAGCCATGAAGCGATTCGCAGAAATGATGTTGCTTGTGATAGGGATCTTGTTGGTCACGCAAACGATTGCTGCGCAGGAATGGTCTCAACCTTGGGCGCGCGAGCGAATCGAGAAATCGCCACGTCATAGCGAGTGGATTACCGTGAAACACGACGGTCGAAACGTGGAGACTCTCGTCGTCTACCCCGAATCGAAAGACAAGCGGCCGGTTGTGCTCATCATTCACGAAATCTTCGGATTGAGCGACTGGGCCCAGGAACTTGCCGACGAAGTCGCCGCAGCGGGCTACATCGCTGTCGCGCCCGACCTTCTGAGCGGTATGGCGCCGAACGGCGGACGCACGAAAGATTTTCCCACAGGAGTCACTGAGGCCATCAGCAAGTTGAATCCCGACCAAGTCACGGCGGACCTGAATGCCGCAGCGGACTACGCCTTGAAGCTCCCCGCGTCGAACGGCAAAATTTATGTCGCGGGATTTTGCTGGGGCGGCGGACAGACTTTCCGTTTTGCAACAAACCGCGCGGACCTTTCCGCCGCATTCGTTTTTTACGGCCCGCCGCCCGCCACAGACGCGATGTCACGCATCAAGGCGCCCGTCTATGGCTTTTACGCCGGCAACGACGCGCGCATCGACGCCAAAATTCCAGACACAATCGCCGCGATGAAAGCTGCAGGAAAAACGTACGACCCGGTGACCTATGACGGCGCCGGTCACGGCTTCATGCGCGCCGGCGAAGCTCCCGATGCCTCCGACGCCAACAAAAAAGCCCGCGAAGACTCCTGGAAACGCTGGAAAACCCTGCTTGCGCAGTGACCTTAGCTTTTCCGCGAGTGTTCCCGTGTCGCCTGTGTCGGATATGCGCACTTAATCGCACAGTGATTTTCAAATGTCCGGCAGCCGAACTCTCCTTCGCAAGCAAAACTACTTCTGGCTAAGTAGATACAGGTCGGCGTGGCCGGCACGCCGAGCGTAGACCACGGTGGAAAGGTCGCGCGCGAAGTCGTAACCGTTGCCGCCCGAGCTAAAGGGGATAGCAAAGGGGAGTTTCACTGCTACCTGCGGCGAGCCTGTAAGCTTTCCGTCCTGCCAGCCAACCCGGTAAATCGTGACTTCGTGCTCCGACGGGATGGCGTACATGAGAAACTTCCCGTCAGGAGCAAATACAGACTGGAAGGTTGCGACACCCGGCAAAAGCGGAATGCACTTCTTTTCAGGGATGGAGAACTCGTAGATTCCAGTTTTTTCTCCAGCCCATACTGCACCGATCAGGTATTGCCCGTTGGGTGAGATTTCCGCAATATTGCCGCAATTCCCGCCGATTTTCTCCTGAGCGGAACCGTCCGGGTTCGCTTTCCAAATGGCCGGCACCGAAGAATCCTTCTCGAACCCGTTGATGTAGAGGGTTTTCTGGTCACGAGCCCAAAGCAAAGTAAAGACGGTTCCGCTGGACCAGGGAATCTGGTGGAGATCGCTGCCATCGGCTCCCACAGTATATGGTTTGTCTATAGCGCCGTTTTGCGCTACCACAAAAGCCAGGTGAAAACTGTCCGGCGCCCATGTTGTGGTTGCCAGGGATTCTCCCGTGGCGATTTTCACCGGGTTGCTGCCGTCAATGTTGGCGGTCCAAACTTCGGTGCGGTCCCTTGCAGGCTGGGCGACGTACATCAAGCGCTTTCCGTCCGGCGAGATGGAAGGTTGCGTCGCATTTTCCGATGCGATATCGGCGGTCTGCTTCGTGCGTACATTGTACGCGGTCAAAAAGCCGGTGGATTTGCCGTTCACGAAATAAAGCCCTTTTCCGGACGGGTCAACCATGGGCGAAAGATCCGGTCCGGTTCCCTGGGTGACCTGCGTGAGCGATTTGTCACTCAGGGTGTACTTCCAGATGTTCGTCAGGCCGCTCACCGTGCGGTCGAACAGCACGGTCTTGCCGGGCTCGCCCCAGGCAAGTTCCACGGTGTGCGCGGGTATGTCACCAAGCGCAACGATCGAGTGATTGGATAAATCCAGGTCGTAAACGTGAGCGAGCGGGAGCAAAGAGATGTTGTCGTTCGTGAATACGAGCAAGTGGTTGCCGTCAGGGAAGGGCAAAAGTCGCCGTGGCGGAAACAGCGCAGCATCCAGAGTATAAATCTGCTCCTCGCTGAGGCTGGATCTTTGCGTACGGAATACGCCGCGGCTGTTTGCTTTTAGGTAGTAGATGAAGTTGCCATTGGGGGATGGAACTAACGCGAAGCCCGACGCGACGCGATTGGGTTTTCCGCCGAGCGTGGGGACGGCCCAACCTTCGTCGTTACCTTGGTATCTCCCATAATAAATCTCGGTTCCGTCGGCGGAGAAGCTGTCCACAATCTTGTCGCCTCCGTCATTGGTGAGCTGAAGAGGCTCGCCACCGGATGTGAGTATGACAAAGACCTGCGAGATGCCGCCCACTTGCGAGGTGAACGTCACGGTATGGCCGTCGGGAGAAATCCTCGCAAACTCCATCGGCTTGTCCCAATGGCTGATTTGCGTAATCTTCGCGGGCCCGCTCGGAGCGCCCGCGCCACCCCAATAGCGATAGGCTGCAAACGCGCCAGCAACAATCAGCAGCGCAACACAAGCGGCGATGATCGGGAATTTTTTGCGAGCCGGCGCGCTCTGCGAGAAAGGCTGCGCGGCCACCGCGGCGCTCGACGAGATTTTCCCGCTCCCAGCCTCCGGAGCTGTATCCTGAACCGCCTTATTTGCCGACGAAGACACTCGCCCGGAATCGGTATCCCTCCGCAGCCGCTTCAAGTCCGTGCGCAGGTCCGACGCAGCCTGATAGCGCAGGTCGCGATCTTTTTCGAGCGCCTTGTTGATGATGTCTTCCAGCTTCGCCGGAAGTTCCGGGTTCAACCGCACAGGTGCCACCGGCGCCCGATTCAAAATCGCTTCCGTTATCACACCGGATGTTTCACCGCGAAACGGAACCGTGCCGGTGGCCATTTCGTACAGCACCACGCCAAACGAAAACAGATCGGTGCGAGCGTCGAGTTCCTTTCCGCGAACCTGCTCGGGAGACATATACGCAACTGTCCCCACTGCGACGCCCGGGCTGGTGAGGTCTTCCGGGCGCACTCCCGCCGTCATCTGAGCCGCCATGGTCGCGTCCGACGTCATCGAATGGACCGTGGCGAGGCGAATCTGTTTGGCCAGTCCGAAATCCAGAATCTTGGCGTGACCGCGCTCCGTCACGAAAATGTTGGCCGGCTTTATGTCGCGGTGAACAATGCCCTTGCTATGCGCGGCATCGAGCGCGTCCGCAATCTCGATGCTGAGATCGAGAAGCAATTCCAAATCCAGGGGACGGCCCGCGATGGAATGTTTTAAAGTCTTCCCATCGAGGCATTCCATTGCCAGGTAGGTCTGCCCGTTCTCTTCGCCGATATCGTGGATCGTGCAGATGTTCGGATGATTCAGCGCTGAGGCAGCTCGCGCCTCCCGCCGGAATCGTTCGAGCGCCTGCGGGTCTCCCGCCAATTCATCCGGCAAAAATTTCAGCGCAACGTTCCGGCCAAGGTTGGTGTCCTCAGCCTTGTAAACCACACCCATGCCTCCGCGGCCAAGCCGTTCGACGATGCGGTAATGCGAGAAGGTTTTGCCAATCAGCGAATCGGTGGGTTGCATGCGCTGCACATATTAGGTTGCAAGCGAAGTCAAGTCAACGAGCGGAACCCGGGTCGACAACCGCCGGGAAGATGGCTTGCCCGCGATCGAGTGCCTGACAAGTGCGCTTACCGGACAAATGACGGCTCAGCGTGGGCGGTTCGGAATTCGACTTCAACCTCCGATAAAGAGCCCGCCGTTCGGGGACAGCCATTGCCCGGTGAAATACGAACTATCATCGGAGGCCAGAAAGAGAGCTGTCGTAGCAACTTCGCGCGGCTGCCCGGAGCGCCCCATGGGAACCCGGGACATCAGCGCCCGTTTCAGAAGCGGGGATTCTGCCTGACCCGCCGTCATGGGCGTATCGATCCAACCTGGGCAGATGGCATTTACGCGAATGTTGCGCGACGCGACTTCTTTCGCCACTGCCCGTGTAAAACCAAGGATGGCGCCCTTCGCCGCGCTGTAGTTAGGAGCGTACTCGAGGCCGCCTAGTCCCGCCACGCTCGACATGTTAATGATCGCACCTCGATTTTTTGCACCCATCAACTTGAGCGCCTCGCGAGTACAGAAAAATGTTCCGTTCAGATGGACACCGATCATCCGGCTCCAATCTACGTCCGACATTTCCGAAGTAACATCCCAATGCGTGCCGATTTCACCACCGCTCATCAATTCCATAATGCGCGCGTCCGCTTTCCGCCTGATTTCTTCCCCGTGTTTGGCGTCCGTTTCGCCTATCCCGGCATTGTTCACCAGGATGTCGAGCGTGCTGTAGCGCGCCGCAATTTGCGCGAACATTGATTTCACCTCCACGCTCGAGGACACATCAGCCTTTATGGCCATGCAGCGCGCGCCGGCAGGCCCCATTCCTTCAACCGTTTTCTGCGCCCCCTCCAGCACGACGTCGTTGACGATCACGCTAGCGCCTTCTTCGACGAACAACGTGGCGATGGCTCGCCCGATCCCGGATCCTCCGCCTGTAACCAACGCAACTTTGCCTTCAAGTCTCACAGTGGTGCCTCCCCGGTTAGATTCGGTATTGCCGAAAACACGCCCTCGTCACTTGATGAAAACCTGTCGGATCGGAACTTCAGGCCCCCGATCTCCTCCTCTCCTGCCAGTTCCTGGATCTGACCAAGTCTTCCAATTTTCCTTTTCGTAGAAATCCACGGTCATTTCGCGATGCTTCGATTGCATCTGCCCGTGTTCAAGTGCTTCAAGCATTGAATCTTGCTGGCTCTTGTTTATGACACCATAAATTCGAACATGGTCGAATCGCTTTAAAAGGAAACCCCGCATCCCTACGTCGCAAAAAATCGCCGGGCGACCTGGAGTAGAGATCGATTCTGGGATGACATGTCCCGATGTTACCAAGCCTGCGATGGCCTTGCATTCAAGGAGGTCATTACCGCTGGTTGTCATGGCAGTCAGATAGAAACAACCATACGCGAGGGGGAAAAGGACCAACAGAGTCGTGACAGTTTTCGGAATGTAACGTTTCTTGATCCCTTCGGACTGTGAGGGGACAGAGTTTCCAATCATCGAAGCCGGCTGCGAAAAAAGTGGCGCGCCCGGAGGGGTTCGAACCCCCGACCTTGTGCTCCGGAGGCACACGCTCTATCCATCTGAGCTACGGGCGCATATCGGAAAAGGAGCGACGTTCGCGGTTGATTTTACTCTGCTTCTCGCCTGGTAGCAAAAGCAATCAAAGGCTACGCGCGCTACGCTCAGAGAGTTTTCCGGGAGCCGCCCGCTCAAAAGCTAATTGATCGGCCAGCCTCAAAAGCTGGTTTCCGAGCCCCACCCTGGCCGGCGCTGGGCATCATCCGCCGCGGGCCAAGTTCTTCACTTGCTTCGCTAGTTTTTCGATCTGTTCCGCCTTTTGAACCATGGGAAGAGACAGGGTATTTGTCGCGTCCGTTTTTTCCACTTCGTCTTTCAATTCCTCGGCCAGCTTGTAGATTCTCTCCACATTCTCTTTAATCTGCCGCTGATTCTGTTTCAGGATGTCCTTAGCCTCTTTGGAATTCGGTTTGATTTCATCGTTTGGCATCGGCTGGTTGATCTTGGGTGGCTCGGGGTTCTGTGCCGATTCCGGCCGAGCCGGCAGGCCGTTCTGAGCGCTCGCAATACCGGCGCTGGAAAACAGTCCCAACGGTACGCCTAACGCCATCGGGATCATCACCGTCAAAAAATGTCGCTTTTTCGCGTCCACCATAAGTCAGCTCCTATCGAAAAAAATGCTTGCCACGGTCGCGCGCTCCAGGCAGCTATACTTGCAGCGGAAGCTCCATGCACCAGGACGCGTGAATGGTATAATTCCGCTCCCCTTATCTTATGACTGATTCGCTCAGGCGGTGGATGGAATTTGCGGGCGTACGCGCGCTGCGCGTCCTGATTATCGTTTTCATCGCCCTTCTGGTTGCCCGCCTGCTGAGAGCCCTTACTTCCCGTCTGATTCACTCCGCCAAGTCCCCCTCGCGCGTGGCCCAGATGCGCGAACAGCAAACGCGCACAATGGCTGCATTACTCTACAGCGTTGGCCTAGGAATCATCGTCGGCGTTGCGGTTCTGACGGCGCTGCCTGAATTCGGATTCAACGTGAGCCCGGTGGAAGCGGCGGCGGCAGTAGCCAGCCTTGCGCTCGGATTCGGCGCGCAGAATCTCGTCAAGGATCTGATCAACGGCTTCTTCATCGTTTTTGAGGACCAGTTTGTCATCGGTGATTTGATTCAGACGAATGGCGAAATGGGACGCGTGGAACACCTCACTCTGCGCCGAACCGTACTTCGAAATGTTGCCGGTGCGATGGTAACCATTCCGAATGGACTTGTTGGTCCGGTCGCTAACCTTAGCCGGGATTGGTCGCAGGTTTTTGTCGACGTCACCGTTCCTTCGGAAGAAATGGTGGGACGCGCCCTTACCGCTTTGGAAAAAATCGCCGGTGATTTCCGCGATGACGCCGACTGGTCGCCGGCCCTGGTGGATGGCCCTCGCGTCCTCGGTATCGAGGCTCTTTCGCTCGATGGCACCGCGATCCGGCTGCAGGTGCGAACCGTTCTGAATCGCAAAGAAGACGTAGCGCGCGAACTCCGACGTCGAATCAAACTTGGCTTTGAGCAATCTCGCATCTCGCTTAGCCAGATGTACAATGTTTCCGTACGCGAAGTTCCACCGCCGAATTCCTAATTCTTTCTCGACAGGAGGAACAATGGGTGAAGTTACGCACGATCAGGTCAATTTAATGCTGCGGTTGTACGATATCCGTCGCGAACCTCGCCTTCGTGAAGCGCGTCAATGGTTCATGGATAATTTCCGCCCCGCCACGATGGACGACGTGATGAAGCAATATCCTCCGGCGAGCCAGGAAAACGCTTACTTCCGCATGGTCATGAGTTACTGGGATATGGTGGCCAGTATCGTCAACCGAGGATTGATCGATGAAGAATTGTTCTTCGAGAACTCCGGGGAGCAGTGGATCGTTTGGGAACGCTTGAAGCCCGTAGTCGGTCCGTGGCGGGCGCTTTTCAAAAATCCGCACATGCTCAAGAATCTTGAAGAACATTGCAAGCGCCTGGAGGCCTGGCGCGAAAAGCGTTCGCCCGGAACAAACCAGGCGATGCGTGACATGTTTGCCCAAATGGAAAAGGCCACGCCAGCCGCAAAGAAATAGGCTGGCCGGGATTGAGCGGGAGCGAGGGGCGCACACGGCCGCCCAAGTCGATGCCTCAAACACCTCGACTGCGGCAATTTCCCTAGGTTTTCGTGGGGAATTTGTGATAGCTTTTCTCAGACCCCGCGATCAGATTTTTTTATAAGACGTAAGGAATCCGGGAGCATTGCTTAGTTTTCCGCCCTACCCAGGGCATCCGGAGAGGAATATCCAAATGAATGTCCGTCATCCTGTCATTTCTACTCTCGTGCTCGTAATCTGCCTGGCGCTGGTAGTGCCTCCCGATGTCGCGGCTCAGGCAGCCCAAAGCGCCGGGAAAATCACTGCGGTGGTGCCGATCGTGAACGTGATTCGAGGCGCCCAGCAAGTGCCCGCTTCAACTTCTCAGCAAGTATTTTGGGGCGATGTTATTAATACCGGGCATCTGGCGCGCGCTCGCGTCGCCTTGGATGACGGCTCGATTCTGAGTGTCGGCTCGGATTCCAACTTGGCGATTGCCAAGCATGATGCCGCACAGCAGCAGACCGACCTGGATTTGAATTACGGGCGCGTCCGCGCCAAAGCGGCCAAGCTCGTGAAGCCGGATGCCCACTTCCAGATCCGCACTCCCGTCGGTGTTGCCGGCGTCGTCGGCACAGACATGGCCGTAATATTTGACGCTAACGGAAAGATGGAGGTCTTCTGCATCGAGGGCGCCTGCAAGGTTTGTGACACGGGCGGACACTGCGTTCTGATGAAGGGTGGCCAGGAATCCAGTGTTCGTAGCAACGAACCGCCGTCTCAGCCTGTTCAAGCTACGCCACTGAACATGACCGAGGCCGTAAATACAACTGCCACATCTGGCGCTGGTGCGGCCGGCGGAGGACTTGGAGTTGCCGGCGGCGTGGCCGTCGGAGTGGGTGCCGCAGTGGCAGCTACGGTCGCAATCGTGGTGGTCCGCGTTGTCACCAAAACACAATCTTGCGGCACGACCCCGACGAACACCGGCGTCCACGCCAATTGCACGAAGATCGATACCGGCGGGAAAATTAACGGACAGCGGGTGCCCTAGCTGCCGTGGCGTCGAGTCGGCGCCCTGTAGAGTTCAAAAACCTCATTGCTCACACATCTTCTTCTTCGCTTCGTGATCGGCGGAATTATCGTTTGTGGCTTTGCTGCGATCAGCGACGTCTTGAAACCGAAAAGCTTCGCCGGACTTTTTGGCGCTGCGCCGTCGGTGGCCTTGGCTACCCTGTGGATGACGATTTCCTCAGAGGGTAAAATCTACGCCGCAGCGGAAACTCGCTCGATGATTGCTGGTGCCGCTGCATTTTTCATTTATGCCTCCTGCGCGACCTGGCTGCTGATGAAGGGCCAGTGGTCCAGCCTTTCGGTTACCGTGAGTCTGATCCCGGTGTGGTTAGCCGTTTCTCTTGGTCTTTGGTTTTTGCTGCTGAGGTAAATGTTCTTGAATATCAGCGTCAATTTGTCGGCACTGCGCCAAGCGAAATGGTACCAATTTGCTCTACGATTCCTATTCGGAGGAGCCATCTGCGTTCTTGCGGGTATCGTCGCGAATAAATATGGACCCGCAGTCGGCGGCCTGTTTATGGCTTTTCCTGCTATCTTTCCTGCAAGCGCGACGTTACTTGAAAACGAACAGAAAGAAAAAAAGGAACGAGCTGGATTGCACGGCACGATCCGCGGAAGAAGAGTCGCCGGTGTTGATGCAGCCGGCGCCGCCATGGGAAGCATCGGAATGATCGTGTTTGCCGCGATTGTCTGGGGGCTCCTGCCGAAGCACCCTGCTCCCGCGGTGTTGATCGGCGCGACCACAGCCTGGTTTGGCGTTTCTGTGTTCGTCTGGCACATGCGCAGCATGTGGGTGCACTCGCGCAAGTGTTGAATTGAACAGTGTTTTCCGGGCATCAATTATTTCCCCAGGTGCAGTCATATATGTGTAATGCCTCGGTCATTCTTTCTCGAAAGGCCGGGAAGGCAGCAAGAACTGCAACCCAAAGTAGCCAACGAAATATGGCTGGGTGGTTCCTGCTGTTTGCATGCTGCGTCCGGCCATTAAGAGGAGGATTACCGGAGGGTGTATCTTGTAGCGGAGTCCTCCCTCCAGCGTTTCTTGGTTCGTGGATGGATGGAATGTTCCCGTTGAGTAAAATTCCGCGTCCAGTTCCAGGTTCTTTGTAAAGTCATGGCCGACGACAAGGCCTGCGAGCCACCCGTCCGGCCCGCGGTGTACGAGATTGTAGCCAGCCTCCCAATTCAGATCGATCGGGCCAAGCTTTTTAGAAAATTCGAGAGGCAAGATCAAGCTCGCACCTCGCGGGGTGATTCCTCGCTCGACGGAGTTATTCGGATTATTGATGGAGAGCTGCGGAAAAAGTGACATAGCGAATCCCGAGTCCTGATTGTCGTAGAATCGCCATTTCACTCCCAATTGGTCCTGCCCCAGCCCGTATTTCACCGGCGAGGGATTGTCCACGCGCAGCCACGCGTTTTCGTAAGTCAACTGGATTCGATCGCCGAGGCCAAGGTTGATGTCTACGTCCGGAGTGTGCGCGACCGAATGGTCGGGATAAAGAAAAGGCATGTAGGCCAGATTAATCTCCCATTGCAGGTTTCCAGGGGTGCCGGGATCGTTGGTGTAATACGGCGGCCCGCCCTGCGCAAAAACGGCGGGGCAAGAAAATAAAAGAAGGCAGACTAGCCGGGAGGAAATTTTGGAGGCGCGGGCGAGAATCGAACTCGCGTATGAAGGTTTTGCAGACCTCTCCCTTACCACTTGGGTACCGCGCCTTAGATTCAAAGTATAACGAAAATCGCGTTCCGTTTCAGCCCGGAAAAGACGCGCGAGGTTCCATTCGCCGCCAAATGGGGCCGGCCAGAATTTAGGTTGGCCATCAATATTTATTCCCAATTTATTTTATGTGCAGCTCGTAGGGCAGGCGCGCCTGGATGGGTTCCATGAGGCCCAGAATGTGTTGCAGCGTGGCTTCCAGGGATCTTGATTCGTTCATCTGTTCTTTTTCGCGCTCAAGAAGCTGCTGAAAGAAAGTCTTCTCTTCGGGAAGGCGCACGATGCGAACGGAATCGCTCGCGGGGATGTGGGCCAGCCGCTTGGCGACTTCGATTGCGTGGTCCGTACCTCCCAGCTCGTCAACGAGCCCCAGGTCTTTGGCCTGCGCTCCAGACCAGACGCGGCCCTTGCCGACTTTGTCCACCGCTTCCACGGACATTTTACGGCCCGCAGCCACGCCCTTTGTGAATTCGTCGTAGGTTTCGTGCAGAGACTTTTCAATGTAATCGCGCTGGGCCGGGGTGAAATTCTGTTGCGCGGAAAAAAGCGTGGCGTTGTCGCTGGTGGCGACGTAATCCGTGCTGACGCCAAGCAGATTGAAGAGTCCCGACACATTCAGCTTGCCGATCAAGACGCCGATCGAGCCGGTTATAGTGTTCGGATCCGCGACGATTTTGTCCGCAGGCGAGGCGATCCAGTAACCGCCGGAAGCAGCAACATCCGACATGGAAACGACTACGGGTTTCACTTCGTGCGCGAGCTCCACTTCCCTGCGAATCACTTCGCTGCCAACCACAGAGCCACCACCGGAATCCACGCGCAGAACGATGGCTTTGATACTCGAGTCCATGCGCGCTTTGCGAATGTCCGCGGCCACCGAATCGCCGCCCATAATGGATCCGCCGGCGGGTGTGGTGCCGGAACTTCCGGAGACGATCAGGCCACTGGCGTAAACGATGGCGATTTTCTGCAGGGCAAAATTCGGTGCGTTCAGCGAAGTGCGGTAGCTATTCAGAGAAATCGGATTCCAGCCACCTGCGCGTCTTTTGAAGAAGTCCTGGACCTGGTCCCAATAACCGAGCTTGTCAACGATCTTGGTCGCCAGTGCATCGCCGGTAGCGAGCGGGCCACGGTTAAGAATTGCTTCAAATTCATCGCGGCTCATGCCGCGCGCTTTGGAAGTGTCGCCTAGATATTGTTCGTAAACGCTGTGCAGAAGCGATTCCACCTCTTCTTTGTGCGCCGGGGTAAATTTTTTCTCGGTAAACATGTTTCCGGCAGTCTTGAACTCGGCGATGTGATAGTACTCGGGGACGATTTTCAGCTTGTCGAGCGTGCCGCGGACAAAAATAGCCTCTGCCATCATTCCGCGAATGCTAACAGGCGTGGTGGGCACGAGCCAGATTTGCTGGCAAGCGCTGGCGAGATAATATTCCTGGTTTTGGATGCCGTCATAGCCCAGATAACAAATGCTGGGTTTGCCGCTCGCGCGGAACGCAAGCAGATGATTGCGAATCTCTTCGAGTTTTGCCCAGCCGGTTTCGAGCGGAGCGATACGGACTACTAGACCGGTGATGCGTGGATCGGTGCGAGCGTTGTCGAGCGCGTCGAGATAATCATGCAGGACAGGAATGGTGCCGTTGAAGGCGCTGAAAAAGTCCGGGACGCGCTGCTCTTCGATTTGGCCGGTCGCGTCGATAACCAGGACGGAATTCGAGGCGACGCGGATGCCCGGCTTCGAAGCGGCCCAAATAATGAGGATCACAAAAACAAACAATACGATGATTACAATCGCTCGCCGCTTGCCCCAAGTCATGGTCATTCACCTCTTACCCGCGCGCGTGGGAGAAATGGCTGATACCGCGGGCTGGTACCGCTGACAACAAGGTAGCATCGAGGCGGGCAAAACTCCAATTTGGGCTGCGGTTGATGTGTTCACGGCGAATATTCTTGCTGCTACCAGAGCGGCAGAAACGGAACAAAAAGGAGGATATCCATTTCTGAATTTTTTGGCGATTTGAGCATGTCGCGCTCGTTTGTTTTCAGTGAGTTGGAGCATGTTCTACTTCCTGAGTTTGGCGATTTAATTTTGCAGCTTCGGTGTTCGCGGGGGGATCCAGAGGAACAGAAAATGCAAGAGCAGATCCCTCGCTGCGCTCGGGATGACAGTGGACAGAAATCGGGGACTCGTTCGGAGCGGAATGAGTATTCTCTCCGGATGCGTTCTGGTGCTGCACAATTACGATGTGCTTGGTGGGATGCTTAACCCATTCTCCGAACTCGTTGATGTGAGTGTAGGCGTGCACGGCTTTGACCACGGAAGAGGCTGTAACTTTGACGATTTCCGCGCACTCGATAACCGATTCCAGGGCAAGCGGACGGCTCTTCGGCGACGGGCAAAAATGCCTGTGGCATGGACGGGCGTGGCGTCGCGATGGCCGGGCTTTTTGAAAATGGGACGCACGATTCTGGCTGCCGCGGGATTTCATCCAGAGAGCCTGCTATTTCGCGATGCTCGCAAGGCAAATTGGCAGCGAGGTTTGAAAGAGACTGCGGCGGTTGTTTGCGATTCGGTGACCGCGTCAGAACTGCCGAAAACATTTCGTGTGGTGCAATTCCCTCTCGTTTCGGAAGCTACTTTGGCGGAGCTACGGCGTTACGAGAAGTTCATCCGCAATCCGCTCGTTCCTTCAGTGTGACCCTGTGGCGATGAAATCCCCGATCGACTACGAAGCCTAAAAAAAAAGGCAAGGACACGTCAAAACCCGCACCCTTCGAAAAACGAAGAGTGCGGCACCCTGAAATTCGGTCTTCGGCGTAGGGGGAGTACGGTGTGCTGCCGAGGGGTCTCTGTGGCAGGGCGCTTCGTAAGTCCTTTGGCACTGCTCTTAAGCTGTACTTTCGTCCAGTTGTTCGGCGGCGGCACGCACGCGCATCATCGAAGCAGGGATTAGCCTGCATTGGCATTTGTGTCGGTGCCACTAGATCGAAACACCTGGAGAAGACCTTTGCGTCGCGCGCACCAATGGCTCGTTGTCGCGTTCATACTTGTGCAATTGGGCTGCTCGGGCACAACGAAGACGCCTGGAACGCCGCCAGCGCAGATCGCTGTGAGCGTGATGCCGACCGCCGCGAATGTGCGAGCAGGAGCGACGCAGCCTTTTACTGCCAGCGTAACCGGCACAACGAATCAGAATGTGACCTGGTCGGTGAATGGGGTTGCGGGCGGCAACGCGACAAGCGGAACGATCAGCGGGTCGGGGGTGTACACCGCTCCGGCTAGCTTGCCGAATTCAAACGCGATCACGATCGGCGCCGCGTCCGCTGCGGATTCCAGCGCGAGCGGAACGAGCAAGGTCACGTTGTGGAATGCCACGCCGACGGTCAGCAGCGTAACTCCGACGAGTTTTACCGCGGGCGCCTATACGCTTACGGTGACGGGCAGCAATTTCGTGAGTGGCGCGCAAGTGCTGTTTGGAGGCGCGGCGGTCACTACGGCCTATGTTTCAGCTACGCAGCTTACCGCGACGGGTTCGGAATCCAGCGCGGGACTATTTGCCGTCAGCGTGAGCAATCCGAATCCAGGGAGCAGCACTTCTTCAGGCATCAACGTGACGGTGACGTCGCAATCCGGCGGCAATCCTCCACCGCCGAGCGCTTGCAGCGCAATCAGCCTCGGGCAGGGCGGCAGCCTCAACGGCTTCCTTCCCTTTCCGGCGGATAACGCATGGAACCAGAATATTGCAGACGCGACGGTGGATCCGAATTCCGCCGCGATTATTAATTTCATCGGAGCAGGCGATCCGGTGCATCCGGATTTCGGCTCCGGCGAGTATCAAGGATCGAGCATTGGAATTCCTTACATCGTGGTTGATTCAGACCAAGCGCCGGTGGCGATTAATTTCACAGCCTATGGAGACGAGAGCGATCCCGGGCCGATGCCGGTTCCGGCGAGCGCGCCGATAGAGGGATATCCGAATCCGGGAAGCGGCGACCGGCACGTGCTGGTTCTCGACAACAGCAACTGCTGGCTGTACGAACTCTACAGCTCGTATCCGCAGAGTGATGGGAGTTGGAATGCGGCGTCCGCAGCGGTGTGGGATTTGACGGCAGACGAGCAGCGGCCACTGACGTGGACATCCGCCGATGCCGCGGGGCTTTCGGTTTTCGCCGGGCTCGCGCGCTACGACGAAGTTGCCAGCGGGGAAATCAAGCACGCGCTACGGTTCACGCTGCAAGACAGCCGCGCGGCTTTCGTGCCGCCGGCTTCGCACTGGGCTGCGAATTCAACGAATGCGAATGCCGCTCCCATGGGCATGCGTCTGAGGCTGAAAGCGAGTTTTGATATTTCGCAGTTTTCGGCCACGAACCAGGTGATTCTGACGGCGCTGCAGCAGTACGGCATGATCATGGCTGACAACGGCTCAAACATGTACATCAGCGGCGCGCCGGACGATCGCTGGGATAACGATGACCTGCACAATCTGGATCAGGTCACGGCTTCGGACTTCGAAGTGGTGACGATGAATCCGATCTACACGCAAGCTAACTTGCCTACCGGAGCAGCACCGGCGATTTCGAGCTTCACGGCAAGTCCCTCGACGGTTTCCGCCGGGGCGCAAGTGACGCTGCAATGGAATGTAACGGGAGCGTCGTATTTCGATGTGACGCCGGAAGTTGGCGCGATCCGCGGCGCGAGTGTGGTGGTTACGCCGTCGCAGACTACGACGTTTACGCTCAACGCGACGAACGAATTCGGACGCACGACTTCAACCGTCACTGTTACGGTGCAGTGAGCAGCCGCCTCTGACCAACCCCTTCGCTCTACTCTGATCGATAAACCCCGGGCAGAATTAAGAGAAGGCGAAGCTATCTAGGCGTGATTGATTTGGAGCGGTCTTAGTGAGGCCTTTGCTGCGCTGCTCGTTGTTGTGCTGCGGCGGCTGCTGCGGCTCTGGCCTGGGCTTGCGCGTTATATTGGTAACCTGGTGCGGGTTGAGGCGGATAGCCGGGGCGCAGACCGGGATTGAGCGGGTTCATCTGACCAGGTCCTGGTGGCGCACCACTTTGTGCGGCCATTAGTCTTTGTTGATCGCCGGCGAGCTCAGGGCTACTCGGGTAATAAACCAGCATCGCGTTCACCAAGTGGAGAGCGGCAGGAAAATTCTGCTGCTGGGAGAGCTGGTTGAGCTGCGTGCGAAACTGATTGCCGAGTTGCTGCTCCATCGCTTTACCGGCGGGATTACCCGCTTTCCCGGCGAGGATAGCCCAGTGAAGCGCGCAATCATTCGGCGGCTCGAAGTAGCGCGCCTGCGCGTAGGCGGCCTGCGCATTTGAAAGCATGGCTTGACTCGGATTGGCGGAAGATACGGGAACGGTTGATGCGGGAGCAGCCGGCTTGGCGACTCGCACGTTTTCTCCAGGCGCTTTGGCCGGCTCGGTGCTGGCATCGACAACTTCCATAACTCCTGTGCCGCCCGGCTTGCTTTGCCAGTTCATATCGAAGACAACGCCATCGTGAACGTCGATGACGCCCGAGCCTGAAGCACTGCTGGGCTTTCTGCCGGGGCAGGAAACCAGTCCATCAATGGAATACTGCTGCTGCCCTTTGGGCACGTCGTTCGCGGCATAAGGATTGGTGGCGAGATGAAAGGTTTTGCCGGCGACGGTCATATTCAGATTCGGCGTGCACAGATGGCGATCCACGTTGTATTTCAAGACGATGGTGGCAGTGGCGGGCGCAACCGGCACAGGAGCAGGCTTTGGATGCGGCTTGAGAAAATGCCATCCGGCAAGAGCAGCGACGACAACTGCGGCGCCTGCGGCTATCGGAATCCACGGAGGTTTCGTCGCGGCGGCAGGAGAGCCGCTCGCAACTTGAGCGCTCGGCGCGGGAGGCGGGACCGCACGCACGCTGGGCGGAGCGGTGGGAGCGACGTCGGGCGCCGGGCGCGTGACGGCCGCGGGCGGAGCAGGCGGAGTTGAACTCTCCACGTCGGCACGAATGCCCTTGGCATGGAGGCCGGCAACCAGGGCTGGAATGATAGTGGGGATTTGATCGGCGCGAACGCGAGTGGCGTTGGCGGCAGCCATGGCCTGTTTCCAACCGGGCCTGCGGTGCGCGTACTCGTCGTGGGTCAAGTCCAGAAGCAGCGGCAGGGTGGCTTTGTTAGCTTCGACGGCGCGGACGATCTCGCGCGTAATTTGGTCGGAGGGCAGCGAGCGAGGAGAAATAATAATGGCCATCGCCTCGCAGTCCGATATTGCTTTGAAGGTTTCTTCGAAGTAATCCGCGCCCGCGGGGCAATCGCGTTCGTAATACCAACTGCTATAGCCGTGCGACTCCAGCTGCTTGGCAATTTCGTGCGCTACGCCGCCGTCTTCCTCAACGTAACTGACAAAAACCTTTTTGGGCCCTGAATCCATGCGCACTCCCGAAGGACCGCTCGGATTTGATCGCAAGAAACCGCAAGTATTGTCTAATACCCGTTGCGGCTTTTGCAAACTGAAAGCGAGTAACAGTACTGTTCGACTCTGATTCAGGACTGCCACCGGGGAGTTGTTGGGCCGGGTTTGGTCTTCTGGTATAGTGGCGCGCTCCAGGCGATTTTTCGGGACAGTAGCGGCAAGTTCCTAAGAAGTCCCAAGTTCTTCTATCAGCAAGCGGAGATGGCAATCGAATGGCAGAGAAACCATACATTCCCCACCCGATAGATACGTCGCGGGTCAGCCTCAGCGAGGTGCAGCCGTTGCTGGAAGACCTGGCGCGAAATGCGCATGAAGTGTGGGCGCAAAAACGGATCGAAGATGGGTGGACGCTGGGGCCGCGGCGTGATGATGCCCAGCGTACGCATCCATGCCTTGTTCCCTACGAGCAGCTTCCGGAATCCGAGAAGGAGTACGATCGAGCCCTGGTGAATCAAACGCTTAAAACGATTCTTGCATTGGGGTATCGCATCGTAAAACGGTGAGAGATGGCAACTCCGGCATCGGCAGTATCGGGTTCATTCGATGACATGGATGACTCCTTTGAGATTTCGTTTTGCCGGGAGAAAGTAGAAGCGGGTCACAAACGTTATCTGCCTCTTTTCAATGCGCTGAAGCTGGCTGAGGAATTGATCCTCGACAAATTTCGGGAAGCGGACGAGCGCGCGAAGACTTACCGGAGCAGATACCAGAACATTTCCTTGGGTGCGGTGCTTGCCGGATTGTTCGCGGTCATGCTAGGGATCTGTGAAATTGTTTTACCCCACTTTTGGCCCGTCGTTTCCGAACTACGCCTGGCAGTATTTGAATCCGCCGCAGCCGTCATTTGCCTAGCTTTAATCCTTGTGGGAACTATCGGTAAACCGAAAAATCAATGGCTGCTGGCGCGATATCAAGCGGAAAATCTACGGCTTCTAAAATTCAAGACGCTCATGGACTCCCGTCTATGGTGCGAAGAACCTGAACAAATCGATAGGAGCGGTGAAACGCCTCCGGATCATGTTCGTGCGGAAGTACGCGACGCGGTTCGTGCTCTCCACGGATTGGTTTATGAAGACGTGGCGGAACGTGCGGCGCAAGGTGTGGTACCGGACGTCTCGGAAATACATTGTCCTGATAGTTGCCATGAGGCACTGCAGGAAATAATTCAATATTACCGTGACAAACGGCTCGCCACACAGATGGATTACCTCGCGGCCAAGAGCGACGAAGAAGAAAGCGGCGGTAGAGTGTGGCGCTTGGCGACAAGTATCTTATTTTTCGTCAGCTTCGGCTTGGTCCTGTTCCATTTGCCGTTCGTTACCAAGACGGATAAGCTGAAGGACCCCAATGACTTCAAGGACCCCTATTACTTACTAACCAGTTTACTGCTGTTAGGGGCGGCGTTGCTGCCGGCCATGGTTGCGGGAATTCGGACCTACCGCGCTTCTCGCGAGTTCGAGAGGAACGCTTTGCGCCATCGCGCAACGCTTCATTCGCTGGAAGGGCTAAATGTGGAGATGGGCAAGGCCAAGAACCTGCCGAGAAAATTCCGAATTGCCCGAACTTGCGAGCTGATTCTGGAATTCGATTCTTGCGAATTCATGCGCTTGCTGCGCGAAGTGGAATGGTACGGCTGACGTATTGAGGCCGGGTGTTGCGGCTCTCGGTCAGAAAATGGGCTTTTTCCCTCCGCAAGGTTGCCTGCTTCATTCCGCCCCGCCTGATTTCCTCGCGCGATTCAGCGCAACAAAAATCCAGAACTTGGGTTGAATCGGTCTGTAAACAAGCGGGCTACCAGCCGGAAGCGCAGTATCCGGCGGCTGAATGACGAGAAATGGCTACGGTGGCTATGGAACGGGATTACAGGGTTTCCGGCATGGCCCAGAATTAGAGAAATGTAATACTTTCTTGCCCGACTGTACTACTCCCTCAATCAAACGGGGCGAGTAACCTCTAGCGGGCCGAGTTAAATTGGAATTGATTGCAGGATTCGCCGGGGGTAAAATTCAGGCTCACGGAACGGTACTTGCGGCCGGCTATTACACAGGTTTGACCCACAGCCGGCGGGGATAACTGTCGCTTCGGAAGCCGCGCGGTCTGGTGCAGTCCGCAAGCGGAGGTGATATATGTCGACCAATACGTTGCAACATTCAGCTAGCGCGGTGCAACATACATGTCCTCAATGCGGCAGTTCGATCGTCCGCCGATCGCACAGGCACGGAGTGGTTGACCGAATACTGCAGATGGTGCGATTTCGGCCCTACCGTTGCCAGGAATGTCACAACCGATTTTTTAAGATTGCGGCGTGAAACAGGCTAGTGAATCGGCGGTTAACCGAAGACGATTCCGAACTCCTCGTAGCATAAACCAGAAATTTTAACTGAGCCGCCCTTTGCAGCCGGGGTGCGCGCAGTGGCAGTCAATATCAGGAGTTTTTTCCATTGCCTCGCAGGCTTCGCTGCAATACTTCTGTGATGTTACAGTGCACGAGCATACTGGATGAGCGCACTTTTTCCCTTCGTTAGCCATTTGCAGCTCCAGTTAAAAATTTCAAAGAAGAGATTCTTTCATCTTATTTTCGAAGCTCGTTTAAATTCCGAAATCCCATGCGAGATTTGAGGAGGAAGGCCGCGAGGCCCTCCTCCTCAAGGGATTTAGTCAGTGGCGCCGGCTGCGCGACGATTGAGGTCGCGGTCGGATTTTGAGACGTCGGAAGAAGATTCGCTGGTGGAGGAAATGTCTTCCCCGCCGGTGTTCTTCATGACTTCCTTCGCGCGCTTGATCTCGTCGGAAGTATCGCAATGCACCGACAAGAGAATTCCGCCCTTTTGAATGCGGCCTTCGTAGCGTTTTGCCTCGTACTCCGGAATGCCCAAACCGATCAGAGCACCTGTAAAACCGCCCACTGCGCCACCTACGCCGATGCCGGCCAATGCGGCCATGATCGGGCCTGCGGCGATGAACGGACCCACGCCTGGAATCGCGAGAGCGCCAATTCCGGCCAAGAGTCCCAGAGTTCCGCCAATGACGGCGCCAGATCCTGCGCCGGCGGCTGCGCCTTCAGGAGCCTTGGTAGCCTTGTCCGTTGCGATGGGCTTCGCACCCAGATTTTCGGGCAAGAGGACCGAAACGTCTGAGGTTGAGAAGCCGCTCTTTACAAATGTATCGACGGCGCGCTCGACTGTTTCGCGCGAACCGTAAATCCCGAATACTGCAGTTTTCTTTCCTGACATTTTTTGTTTCTCCTTTTTTCTATAAGTAAAAGACGAACTTCCGCGAAATCGAAAGTTACTGTTTTGGAGCAATTTGAAGCTGGTCGGTTACGTTGTCCGCGCCAGCTACGGCAACGGCCTTGGCTACTATGTTCGCCTTGTCGTCCGCAGTACGAACCGGCCCCTTCAAAGTGACCTTCCCGTCCTGCGTGATGATCTTGATGTTGTGACCGTAAGTGGAGAGGGACTGGTCCTGCATGATGGATTTGCGAATTTGTTTGGTAGTGTTGCGATCCGCGGGATTCATCTTTTGCTGATCGGCGGTCGTTGCATCTTTACTGGCGTCCCCTTGATTATTCTTCGTGTTGTCAGGGGCAGGCTGCTGACCGCTCTGTGGCACGGGGCTTGCGAGCAGTGATGCGCCGAAAAATAAGGTAGCTCCCAAAACTGATAAGCGCTTCCCGAATTTCATTTTTAGATCTCCTTTCGTCAACAATGATCTTCGTGTGAAAAATGGAATCAAATATCAACAACGCAAACCGGTTGCTTAATCCTTGCGAGAGAATCATAGCTTCAATATTGAATCGAACCTATACAGGGAACGGGGTAGATTACAGGGGGGCATTCGGTATTGCATTGTGCTTAAAGCATTTAAGGCAAAACACGTACCAGGTCAGAAAGCGGAATTCGCAGACCCTCCCCGCGTCAGGGCTCCCGCCGTTCTCCCGGTCGTTGCTAACCATGTTCGTTGAGTGTGGGTTCCGGACAAAATACGGCTTCTATCCGCGAATAGAATCAAGTACTTAAGAGGCACCTCCTTAGTACTAGAGGCCCATTTTCACCGGCGATTCGCCCTGTTATTTTTCTCTAGTCCAGAAAACTGCCAATGAGAATGCCAGAAATCTCGAAGTGTCTGCAGTGGCTACAAGTCGCGCGCAAGACTCCGGTCGTTCTGCGCCTGCGGACGAAGTTCCTGTTGTCGATCGTTCTGATCATCGCCTGGCTTACGTTCGCGACCTTATTGATCGTAGGGCGTACCGCGCAGAAAGAAGTTGAACGGGGGATGGAGAAGGACACGCGGAATTCGATGTTGACGTTCCAGAATCTAAAGGCCGAACGCCAGCTAGAAGAAAATCGCCAGGCGGAATTGCTGGCCACGCTCCCCACGGTGAAATCGCTCCTGTCGGAAGAAGACGACACCCCGGAGGCGCAAGAAGCCGCGGAAAGCCTGTGGCTTTCGGGGGGATACGAACTCGTGGTGGTGGCCGATTGGAAGGGAAAAGTTATTGCGCTGCATTCCAACGTCCCCGGATTTTCTGAGGGCGATGCAGAACAAATGTTTTCTCGTTCGCAAAAGATAAGTGGGGCAGGGGGATGGTGGTACGGCGACCGACGTCTGTATCAAGTTGCGTCTCGCCCCGTCCAACTTGGACCGGCCTCTGCGAATATGCGTTTGGGTACGGTGGTGGTCGGACGCGAAATTGATTCGAGTGTGGCGCACGATGTGGGGCAGATCGCATTTTGCCGTGTGGCGTTGCGCTACGGCGACGAACTGGTGGTGAGTTCCCTTCCGGCGATGGATGAGCGCACGGCGGCAGATGCGCTTCTAAATTCTCCGGGCGCGAACAAGATTCAGATTGGGAAAGAATGGTATCTGGCCAACACAGTGGATTTGACTCCGGGCTCGTCTCCGGCGGTCACGCTGACGGTGCTGAAGTCTTACGATGATGCGACTGCATTTATAACACGGCTGAATCAGACTCTGATCGCGCTGGGCTTATTTGCCGTTTGCGCAGGAGGAGGGCTGGTCTTCCTGATTTCATACACATTCACGAAACCACTGGCGACGTTGGTGAACGGCGTTCGAGCGCTGGAACAGGGAGACTTCGATTATCCGGTGGATATTGGGGGCGGAGATGAAGTAGCAGAAGTGACCGCCGCTTTCGACCGCTTGAGAAGCACGCTGCTTCGAAATGAAGAACAAAGCAAACGGCTGGGAGAACAGCTGCGGCAGGCGCAAAAAATGGAGGCTGTTGGCAGGCTGGCGGGCGGGGTGGCACATGATTTCAATAATTTGCTGACGGTGATCAAGGGCCACAGCGACCTGCTTGAAGAAAAAATCACTTTGGCCACTCCGATGTTCCACAGCATCACGCAAGTGAAGAAAGCGACGGACCGCGCGACTTCGCTGACGCGCCAACTGCTGGCATTCAGCCGCATGCAGGTATTGCAACCGAAGATTCTGGATCTGAATTCCTTGATTGCGGAGACCTGCAAAATGCTGCCGGTGCTGATCGGCGAGGATATCGACTTCAAATTCTATGCGGCGCGGTCTCTGGGATTGGTGAAAGCGGATCCTTCGCAGATCGAGCAGGTCTTGATGAATTTAGCCGTGAACGCTCGAGATGCGATGGAGAAAAGAGGCGGCGAATTCACCATTCGGACGCGGAACATCGTCCTCGACGAGCAGTATTCAAAGGCCCATCCTCCCACCGTGCCGGGACACTATGTATTGCTGGAGGTGGAAGACACGGGGAAAGGGATGGACGCGCCAACTAAGGCGCGGATTTTCGAGCCGTTCTTCACCACGAAGGAGCTCGGCAAGGGTACGGGACTTGGTCTTTCGACGGTGTATGGGGTGGTGAAGCAGAGCGGCGGCTACATTTGGGTGGAAAGCGAAGTTGGGAAAGGTACAAAGTTTCAGATTTTCCTGCCGCAAAGCGGAGAAAGTGTGCCGACCGCCGTATCGGAAAGCGGCTCAGCATCTTCCGCAAGCGGATTCGGCACGATCCTGCTGGCCGAGGACGAAGAGGCAGTTCGAGAGTTGGCGTCTGAATTCCTGAAGGCAAGCGGGTATACGGTCTTGGTTGCGAAGGATGGATTAGACGCGCTGGAGGTCGCCGAGCAGCGCAGAGGTTCGGTCCATGTGCTAGTGACGGACGTGGTGATGCCGCGAATGAGGGGCACGGAGCTGGCGCGGAAGTTAAAGCGCTGCCATCCGGAACTTAAGATCGTTTATATGTCCGGCTACCTCGAACACGACAGCCAGGATAATGACTACGTGCCTGACTCGGAATTTCTGCAGAAGCCATTTACGCGAGAGAGCTTGTTGCGGAAAATACGAGAAGCCATCGAGAGCAAATCTAATGCATCCGAATCCGTCGGAGTCCGCTAGGGGCGCCCGCTGATTTCCCGCACGGAACCTGAGACATCTGAGGACTCGCAGGAGCTAGGGCCTTGATTCGCGGAGAAAGCGTGCGGCTTCTTCAGGGGGAGTGGGGTTGATGTAAAAGCCGGTGCCCCATTCAAAGCCAGCGACCTTGGTTAGTTTCGGCATCATTTCGATGTGCCAATGATAGTGGTCATTGATTTCTTCGCCCATAGGAGACGTGTGGATCACGTAGTTGTAAGAAGGAAACGCGAGGACGGAATCGAGCCGGGCGAGGAAATCGCGCAAGATGCGCGCGAGACTTCCGTAATAGGGAGCGGGCATATTTTCGAATGCTGAACTGTGCTGCCGGGGGAGAATCCAGGTCTCGAAGGGAAAACGCGGGGCGTAGGGAGCAAGCGCGATGAAATAGTCGTTTTCGAGGATCATGCGCGTGCCGGTCTCGATCTCCTGGCGAATCATGTCGCAAAAAATGCAGCGCTCTTTCTCGTCGTAATAATGCTTGGAATTGTCCACTTCTTCGCGAACGCGTTTGGGCACGATGGGTAGCGCGATCAATTGCGAATGGGTGTGTTCGACGGTGGCACCGGCGGCCTCTCCGTGATTCTTAAACAGCAGGATGTAGCGAAAGCGGCGGTCATTCTTCAAATCCAACATGCGATCGCGGTAGGCCCAAAACACTTCCTCGACCGATTTGTCACTGATGGTGGCGAGCGTAGATTTGTGGTCCGGCGTTTCGATGATGACTTCATGGGCGCCGACGCCGTTCATGCGGTCAAAGAGGCCTTCGCCTTGGCGGTCCAAGCCGCCTTCAATGCCGAGCGCGGGAAACTTGTTGGGCACCACGCGCAGCGACCAGCCGGGCGTGTCTTTTCCGCTGCCGTTGCGGCCATAGGCGAGGATTTCAGGCGGAGTTTTTCCTTCATTGCCGGGGCAGAACGGACAATTCGCGTTGCCCTTGATCTGAACGCTTTCGCGGACAAAATCCATGGGGCGTTTGGCCCGATCGGTGGAAATGATAACCCAACGCCCGGTAATTGGATCTTTGCGAAGCTCCGGCAAATTTTTCTCCTCGGCGGTACGATTCCGCGATCGTATCAAGCCGGAATGAGCGCTATGCGCTACGGATTATTCCACTATGCCGGACAAGCACAAGGGCTACAAGCGGTCATCGTGCGTGTCGAGCATCAAGCCTGGTCTTGGGCGAAAGCCGCTTTATGGAGGCGCACAGCTGGTTTTTGACCGAGGCTGGTCTCAATGGCGAGAACGTCAAACCTCCACGGCGTATTTTCCAAGTGGCGAGCGCGAAGAAATTGCCGAGCCATGCGGGCCAGGTTGCGGCGTTTTTCGTGATTGATGGCGTCTTCCGGCCGCGATTGGCCTAACTGGGAGGCGACGCGAGTTTTTACTTCCACAAACGCGAGGACTGGGCCGTCGTAGCCCACGATGTCGAGTTCACCTTTCATTCCAGGCACCGTGAAATTCCGGGCGATCACGACGTAACCATGACGGCGGAGATACCAGTAGGCATAGGTTTCGCCGCGAACTCCTGTCTTTCGCGCGCGCTGCTTAGCGGACGCTTCGATGCGTGCTTCGGCCAGGCCTTTACGAGCGGCAAAATTCAGAACGGAATACATGAGCTGAGAAATCATCGTGAATCATCCCGATTATAAGATACCTGCACCAGAATCGGGCAGAAAGCGCTACAGCGTTCGCTCGATCTCCGTGATGATGCCATCGAGGGTGCGAACTGCAAACTCGGCTTGTTCCTCGTCGATCATGAGCGGTGGGCAAAGGCGCAGAGTGGTGTCGCCTGAACCAAGGACGAGAAGACCCTTGTGGAACGCCATCTGGACGATGCGGTTACGCAGGTCGGGCGCTCGCTCCTTAGTCTTTTGGTCGCGCACAAACTCAACGCCAATCATCAGACCGCGGCCGCGAACTTCGCCGACGATTTTGTGCCGCTCGGGCCAGTTTGCCGTTTGCCGCTTGATGAACTCGCCCATGCGAGCGGCGTTGGCCATGTAACCTCGTTCAATTAGGCCCAGCGTTGCGAGGGAAGCTGCGATGCAAACGGGATTGCCACCGAACGTGGAAGCATGCGCCCCAGGCTTCCAGTCCATCACCGAAGCCTTTGTGATAATGGCGCTGAGCGGCATGCCGGAGGCAATTCCCTTCGCGGTGCAGATAATATCGGGCTCGACGCCGGCATAATCCACGGCCCACCACTTGCCGGTGCGGCCCATGCCCGATTGCACTTCATCGGCGACGAGCATGATTCCATACTTGCGGCAGATTTTTTCCAGGCCTTGCAGGAATTCCGCGGGGGCGGGCAAATAACCGCCTTCGCCTTGGACCGGCTCGATGAAAATTCCGGCTACTTCGTCGGGATCCACACGACGGCGGAAGAGTTCATTTTCGAGATACGAAAGGCAATCAGCGGACGCGTTCTCCGGACGGATTCCGTAGGTGCCGCGATAAGTGTCCGGGAACGGCATGTGAAATACGCCGGAGAGTAGAGTGCCAAATCCTTTGCGCTGGACTGCCCTGCTGGCGGTGAGTGAAAGCGCGCCCATGGTGCGTCCGTGGAATGCACCGTGAAAGGCAACGAGCTTGTCGCGCTTGGTATGATATTTGGCCAGCTTGATCGCCGCTTCCACCGCCTCCGTGCCCGAATTGCCGAAATAAACACGCTTGGGTTCCTTGCCAGGCGCAATGGAAGCAAGCTTCTCGGCCAATTCCACCATGTTGGGATAATAAAAATCCGTGCCGGACATGTGAATCAATTCGGAGGCTTGCTTTTGAATTGCGGCGACGACCTCAGGGTGGCAGTGGCCCGTGGAAACGACAGCAATGCCTGCGGCAAAATCGAGGAACGAGTTGCCGTCCACGTCTTCAATCACCGCGCCGCGGCCTCTTTTGACGACGAGTGGATAATCGCGCGTGTAAGAAGGCGAAACTACGCGCCCATCGCGCTCTACAACCTGCTGGGCCTTGGGGCCCGGCAGCGGAGTAATCAGGTGCGGAAGCTTGGTTTCAATATTTGTTTCCGTCGCTTGCATGTCTTCCTCCAGGAAGCAGATTTATGAAATCTTTATTTAAAAACGCGCACAAGTTTCTGCACGCGAGGAACGAACAGATAGAGGAAGAAGGACTTAATCGACGCCGAAGAGGTTCGGGCGTTCGTGGGAAGGCTGACTATGCAGCGACAGAATGTATTTCGTTGAAATCTTCATTTGTACTTCCAGCGGACGCTTCCGTCTTTCGTGTCTTCAACTATGATACCAGAATCGGCGAGCTGCTGGCGGATATCATCGCTGCGTTTGAAGTCTCGACGCTTCTTTGCCGCATTGCGTTCCTCGATCAGCGTTTCGATGCGTTCCGCGGGCATCCGCTCTTGTGACTGACCAAAACCGAGCTTGGCCAGCTTGTCATCGTCATCGTCCACGAGCACGGCCAGGATGGCATCTACTTTCTCCATAGTGGCGACGACGCGCGGAGCGTCCTGCTGCAGGAATTCGCCGCGGTCCATGGCCGTATTTATGTCGCGCACCAGATCGAAAACCGCGGCCAAGGCCATTGCCGTATTTAAGTCGCCGGCCAGCCCAGCGTCGAAATCCGTCTCGGCCTTTTCGGCACGCTTGAGGATTTCCGCGCTCGATCCAGCGGGAAATTGCTCCACCTTCAATCGCGAGACAAAATTCCGAAGCCGCGCGACCGAACTTTCCGCTTGCTTCAGACTGTCCGAGGTGAAATTAAGCTGGCGGCGGTACGGAACGGAGAGTAGCAGAAAGCGGATGGTGGAGGGCTTGTGGCCTTTGGCGAAAAGATCGCGCAGGGTAAAGAAGTTTCCGAGCGATTTCGACATTTTTTCGCCGTCAATGATCAAGTGTTCCGCGTGAAGCCAGAGCCGGACAAAGGGATGGCCTGTCGCCGCTTCACTTTGGGCGATTTCGTTTTCGTGATGCGGGAATGCAAGGTCCACGCCGCCGGTGTGGATGTCCAGGGTATCTCCCAAATATTTCATAGCCATCGCGGAGCACTCGATGTGCCAGCCAGGCCGGCCTGGGCCGATACGCGTCTCCCAAAAATGTTCGCCGGGCTTGGGGGCTTTCCAAAGAGCAAAGTCGCGCGCGTTCTCCTTCTCGTACTGGTCAACGTCAACGCGCAGGCCCGTTTTCATCCCGGCCAGATCGATCTTGGAGAGCCGTCCATAGTGCGGAAATTTTGCGATGCTGTAATAAATCGAGCCTTCGCTCGAGTAGGTCAGGCCCTTTTTTTGAAGCCGCTCGATCAGGGCAACCATGTCGTCAATGTGGTCCGTGGCGCGGACGAGCTCTTCAGGAACTTCCAGATGCAGAGCGTCCATGTCCTGGAGAAACGCCTGGACGTATTTTTCGGTGTACTCGCGGATGCTGACTCCGGCGGCCGCGGCCTTCTGGATGATGCGATCGTCCACGTCCGTTAAGTTCATGACCTGAAGCACGCGGTATTTGCGAGATTGAAGGAAACGCCGGAGAACATCCTGAAAGACGAACGTTCGGAAATTCCCAATATGCGCAAAGTCATACACGGTCGGGCCGCAGGTGTACATGCGAACCTCGCCTTTATGGACTGGATCCAGAGGCTGCAACCGGTTCGTCAGCGTATTGTGCAGGTGTATGGCAGTCATTTCAGGGCTGTGCAAGAGTGTAATTCTAACTGACGCATCGGTTTGCAGCAAAGCTCCGTGGCGCAACGAAGTTCCTGGGCGCCGCCAGTGTTTGCCCGGATGGATTTAGCGCGGTGGCCAACCCGAACGGATCTAGCCGATATACGACGCGGCGGAGAATCCTCTGGCCGGCGGGTACTGGAACTCCTACGGAAAATTTGCGGTTCGAACAGTACCAATAGCCCGTCTGTACCATTTTTTGAAAAATGTGTTCGGTTAGTCTATAGGCAGATTTGGAGGCTCGCGGCGAAAATTGGCGCGGGTCCGAAGAGAAAAATTATGAAAAAGATAATTCTGCTGGCAGGCATCGCGCTGCTGGCCGGCACAGCGCAGGCGCAGTTCGGCGGCTCACTAAATTCCGCGAGTGGCATGAACGATTCTCGTTCGACTATCGCCAACAACGTGGCCCCGGCTTCGGCTCCGCAGGCGAATGTGAGCGGGACAAACCCCGGCGAGTTCGTTCCCTCGACTTTTGAAAGTTACCAGCAAGCCGTAGCAACCGGGCAGGAAGAGCTGGACGCGAGGCCGCTCCGCGTGGCAGAGGTGGCGCGAATGCTTCAGGCGCGGAGAAAATTGGAAATACAAACGCCCGCGCTTATCGCCGAGCAGGACGATGACGGGAACGTCATCATCTCCAGCGGGAAACAGCGGGGAGCCGGCAAGAGCAATTAGCGGAACGATTAAGGATTCAGCTGAACCTGACGGCTGAGAATGGTCACGTCCCCTTGCGAATAGGGTGTGGCAGTCAGTGGGCGGGATTTCAGCACGAACATTCCCTCAAGAGGCAAACCATAGCTTAGATCCAGGACGTAGACTTCAACCGGCGTTCCTAAAGGCAACTCAAACTGTACCTCAATGCCTTTCGCAGTCATCGTCAAGCAGCGATACAAATCCCAGCCGTTAAAATAACGAAAGACCCGCGCGGTCTTCTGCGGAATTGGCTGGTCTTGTATGCGGACGTGATCGATTCCCGAATCCGGCGGGAAAAAAACCACGGCCTCGGGCGCACCGCGTTCAGACCGCAGCAGAGCGCGATAGTGCCGCATTCCTCCCGATTCGGAAGATTCAAGGATGGTGAAGGTGGGTGCGGCAATTTCCAGGTGCGGCGCGTCGGCGAGAAACGCGGGTAGCGAATCCCACGGAAACGAACCTTTGTCTAGGCGATGGAAGTTTGTTGCAACTCGAATGGGCTCGGGCAGGCGGCCGGAATCCGTATAGACCACCCATTGCGATCTGCCGGAATCGGCGTCCTGCCGGTATTGCAGATTGACGTGTTCCGGCGCCTTGGCCGAGTACGCGGGTGCGACAACGGCCGCGAACACCGCGAGCAGAGTGGCTACGAGCGCTGCGCCGGGAAGAGCAAATCGTGCAAAACCTTTCGGCTCGCGCAAACTGGCCAGCAGGGGCGCGAGCGGCGAAAGTAGTAGCGCAACGAGAAGTGCGATGCCTGCAAGTATGCGGATGCCCAGTCCGTCATAGAGCAAGATCACGTGGCCGAAACCCAATACGCCAGCTACAAATAAAGGCAAAGCCGCGGAGAGCCACACGCCATTGCGGGGTTCACCACGCCGCAACGTAAATGGCAATCCGACCAGCACTGCGGTGCAAGATGGAACGAGCAGAATGTAGCCAATTCCGCTGCTCAGCCAAGAAATCACAACTGAAAACAGCGTCCACCAGATCCACACACCGGCCCACAAGCCCCAATAACCGGTACGACTCTCGAAGGCGAGCGACAGGACAGTCACCACGGAAATGGCCAGACACCAGAATGCGATTTGCAAAGGAAGCGGGTGGGCCAGCCAGTTAGTCGGCGTGACGCCGGTAGCATGCAGGATTTTTTGGAGTATTAATGCAAGGACACCCGTGGTAACAAAAATCGCCAGCCAGTTGACGACTCCCCACAGGAGCGCGGAAGGGAGGAGGCGATTTTTAGCTATCAGCCATCCAACTTGAAAAAGCAGAAGAATCAGGGCGACGATTGCGACGGGAAAGCTCCAACCCGCCGGCCACATAACCACGCCGCGTTCGAAGAGATCAAAGAAAACAGCCTCTCTCACCGGTGGGCTGGTAAGGTCGCTATTCGCAAGCGCCAGAATCATTCGGAGCGCGTTATCCCCGTGATGCTGCAAGCTTCCGGGATCAGCATTTGCGAAATTATCGAGCTGGGTGTGATAGTGGTTCACATCCCCGATGAAGGCAAAGTTAGCGCCCTGGTATCCGGAGGCCTTGAACACGGTAAAATCCGTGTCGTTCGGTAGCTGCTTGTAGACCTGGTAGAAAATCGAACTGGCGGCAGGACGCGAAGCGTGCTGTGAATAAAGTTTTACGGCCCAATAGTTGGCGGTGCCCGTTTCGAACATCATGCTTGGGCCGGAAGTGCCGCGCGCTTCCAAGTTGACGGCCGCGCGAACGTCTTTAGCCCAAGGGCTCTCCGCTACAAACACACGCGCGCCGAGCAAACCCGCTTCTTCACCGTCGTCGATCAGAATAATGATGGAGTGACGCGGGACTGCGGTGGATTTCAGGGCGCGCGCAATCTCGATTACGGCTGCGACTCCCGCGCCGTCGTCGGAAGCTCCCGGACCCGCCGGAACAGAGTCATAGTGGGCGGCTAACAGCACCGACGCGCCAGGCTCGGCTCCGTCCAAGCGCGCCAGGATATTTTTTACCGTGGCGCAGGTCCCGAACTCGTCACACGAAAAACCAGTTTGCACTTGCGGCTGATAACCGAGCTTGGTGAGCTCATCAATGACGCGCCCGCGAACGACACCGTTTGCGGCGCTTCCGGTGGGATGCGGGATACCGTCGCCCACAAGATGATTAAGAACCTCACGAGCGCGACCGGCGGAAAACTGAGCGGCAGGCGCGCTGGCCGGCTGCGGCGCAGGGGGCCGCAATCCCGCCACCGAGAGAAAAAAAATTACGGCCAGGATGGCTACGGTAGGCAGTACTCGACGGGCCCCAGGCGTATCTTCAGGTTGCAAATACTCCCCCTGTGCGCGTCATCCTAGGATGCGACTGGTTTCAAGTCAATGCGGATGTGGGCTTAGCCGGTTGTTAAAGCGAGGTATTGGGCCGCCGTCAGAGGGACGACCGAGAGCCTGCCCTGCCGAACCAAAGGAGAATCGGCGAAGAGCTTGTTCGCTTTGATTTCTGCCAGCGATACCGGTTTGGAGAGCGCTTCCCCGGCTTGAATCTTAATCTGAGGTTTTTTCGGGTCCGAGATATCGACGGAGATCACCTTCGCTGTTCCCACAGCGGATTTTTGGGCGGCAGTTTCATAGATGATGAGCTGGGCCCCCGGCTTCATTTCGCGCATATTTCTCAAGGCCACGGGATTTGACACGCCGTCCCACACTGTTGCTTTGTCTCGCTGCAGATCGGCAAAGGAGTACTCGGAGGGCTCGGTTTTCAGCAGGTAGTAGTCAGCCATGGCGTCCACTCTAAGTCAAAAATGCGAGGAAGGAAACAGGGGGAGTGGGTCAGTTTCCGATAAGCGCGGTGGTCTCAATAGGTCGATGCAATACCAAGCGCGAGCCCACCTTGCATTGAAAATAAAAGCTAAAATCCCTCGCTAGGGTTCGACCAGCCGAAACGCTGCCCTGGCTACGTCTTGGCCGAGTATGGCCAAAGACATGGTTTTCCCGCGGAAGCATTGTCGAATCAATGCACTGGATGGTGTTGCATCGACCGGTTGAGCTGGCAGCGTTAATCAGGACTTACGACACTACGCGAGCCTCAGAGGAAACCACGACCTGGATTAGCGTCTATCCTCCCCTGAATGACCATTTTTGTTGAGCTTTTTCAGAAAGGCTTTCACAACGAAATATCCTACGAACAGATAGGTCAGAAACACTATGGGCGGCCACGGGAAGGGCGGGAGCTTGCCATACGCGATGCTGACCCAGAGCCATGTGTAGAAAGGGGCAAAAATAATCAGGGTTACGACGCCTATTCTCCAGCCCTTGCTAAGTGATCGCATACTCGAAGATCAGATTTTACAGGTGCTCTGGAGATTTCTGACTGAATACGCGAAAAATGATTGCCAAAAGGACACCTCAAACCCGTCAGTTACGCGTTGTGCCCGATTGGTCGGATTACCGGAAACTGACCCACTATGGAAACAGCAGGTATCGCAGCGCAGATAAGTTCCTACTGAAACAATTCGCAACACCGGCCTTTACACGGCTCGCGCGCCATGCTAATTTCTCTTTCCGTACCGCCGATCCGATAGCGCCAGGCGGCAGGGCCATTGATTAGCGACCCTCCCACGTTTTTGTCTCGAAAGACCTCCAAGGAAATTTCAAATCGAAGCCCCTTCTGCCGATGAGGCGCAGGGAGCGAACTGTGCGAGGGAACTGGTGTTAAAACTGCGCAAAGTTGAGTTGTTGGGCTTCAAATCGTTCTTCGAGAAGACGCCGATCACGTTCAGCGGCAGCGGAATCACGTGCATCGTTGGCCCGAACGGGTGCGGCAAGTCGAATGTGGTGGACGCGATCTCCTGGGTGCTCGGAGAACAGAGCCATAAGCAGTTGCGGGCGGAGCGCATGTCGGACTGCATATTCAACGGGACTGCCAAGCGGCCTCCGTTGGGTCTGGCGGAAGTGACTTTGACGCTGGTGGACCCGGAACTGTCGGAAGCCGTGGCCAAGGTGCTGGACGCACCGGAGGAAATGCCCACGGAGGCGGGACCCACGCTTGTGGAGGAGCAAATCTCTGTAGCGAACGAAGACGGCTTTCTTGAGATTCCTTCCACTCAAACTGACGTCCCAACAGAAGAAAATGCGGACAACCGCAAGCCTTGGAAGAAGCGCGCGGCTGAGAAATCTGCGATCGCTCTGAAACCTGGGGAGGTTGTTGTTGGTCGGCGGCTCTATCGCTCGGGACAAAGTGAGTACTTGATTAATGGGCGCGTGGCGCGTTTGCGCGATGTACAAGAACTTTTTATGGGCTTGGGCCTGGGACCCGATAGCTACGCAATTATCGAACAGGGCCGCATCGGGCAGATTCTGAATTCAAAGCCGATGGACCGCCGCGCAATTATTGAAGAAGCGGCCGGCATTACGATGTACAAGACGAAGAGGCGTTTGGCGGAAGCGAAACTGGAAGCTTCGAAGCTTAATCTCTCGCGTGTGAACGATATTCTGGCGGAAGTGGAGAAGCAACTTGCTTCGCTAAAACGGCAGGCTTCCAAAGCTCGGCGTTACGCGGAGCTGCGGGAACAAATGCGGGGCCTGCTGCGCAGCGTTCTGGCCAGCAAGGCGGAGCATCTCGATATCGAAGCTGCGCGGCTGGAAAATTTACTGCGCGAAATGGAGTCGGTGGAAGAGCTCGAGGCGCGCTCGGTGCACGAGCTGGAGTCCGAGCAAGAACGGTTGAGCGCGCGGAGCTACGAGCTGGACGCCGAATTGCGGCAAATTCATAACCTGCTGGGGCAAACGGCGCTGGACCTGGATCGCGCGGAAAACCGAATCACGTTTAATCGCGAGCAAGTCGCCCAAATTGACACACGCGCCACGCGTTTGGCCGTTGAATTGGAACAGGCTGAACGGCAGGCAGCGGAGCTAACCGCGCGGATGTCGGCACAGCGCGAGGCGGCGAGTTCTCTTCGCGGACAGACCGCACTGCTGGAGGCTTCACTCCACCAAACGACAGAGCAAGCCGCGTCCAGCGCCGGCGAGCAAGAACGGCTGGAAGCGCGCATTGCGGAGCTGCATCAGCTGGCAGCGCGGTTGGTGGAAGAATCGGCACGCGAACAGGCGGAATCGCTGCAGGCTGAAGAAGCAGCCGCCCGGCACGCAGCTGCCGAAGAACAGCGCGGCATCGCGCTGCGAGCAATCGAAGACGAGTGCGCTGTATTGAAAGAAAGAGTTGCAGCGGCTGAACGCACATTCGAACAGGCGCAACTGCAAGCACAGGAATTCGGCAAGGCGGTTCAAAATTCGCAGGCGCGGCTCGCAGAACTTCGACACAACCAGCGCGAAGCCGGGCAGCGGCTGGAAGGGATTCGTGAAAACCTTTCGGCCGAGCGAGCGCGCCGCACATCCATCGAGCAGATCCTGAGCGACCGGGCCTACACAGCCGACGCGGTACAAAAATTATTCAGCGTCAATCCGCAGCATAATCAGGCTTCCTCTGACGACGGCTTCCGAGCGATCGGATTGCTGGCCGATTACGCTGAGGTGCAAGAAAAATACGAAAGTGCCATCGAGCAATTCCTGCGGGATGAACTGGAATACATCGTGGTCGAATCGTTCGATCACGCCCGGGCCGGGATCGCGCTGCTGCGCAATGAAATGGGCGGGCGCGCGACTTTCTTTGTCGATTCGCAAGTGAATCTGGATATTCAGGCGCCCGAAGCCGACGGTTCCCTTCCCCTCGCGTCGGGCATAGTAGCGAGACTTGACCGACTGGTGGAATTCCGCGATCCGGTGGGGCCGACGGCGAAACATTTTCTCACCAAGCTTCGCACCGCGTACCTGGTGGAGCCCGCCGTAGCCGAACGATTGGCGCACGAAAATCCGCATAGTTATTATTTGACGCTCGACGGCACTTGTTATCACGGGCGCATCGTTTCCGGAGGCCGCGCGGGAGAGGCAGGCCCGTTGGCCTTGAAGCGTGAACTTCGCCAGCATGAGGCCGAGGCGATACGCCTGGAGCGAATCTGCCAGGAACAGCAGGAGCAACTCACTCAACTCGGCCATGAAATCTCCGCGGGCGAGTCCACCGTGGCGCTGGCAAATTCGCGGCACGTGGAAGCAGAAAAATCCCTGGTCGCGGCCACTCATCTTCTGGACCAGGCGCGCTTAGATCTGCAGAGAATCGAACTTCAAGTTTCTACCGAGCGCGAAGAAATCGGCCGGCTGAACTCCGAAGCGGACGCGGCGCGCTTGCGCGTGGAACAATCGCGGCGGCAACATGCGGAAGCTGTCCGTTTGCGGGCCGCTACGGAGACGGAGAGTTCCGAATCCGCCGAGAGACTCTTGCGGATGCGTCAAGATTTTCAGGTTTTGCAGGAACGGCTGGGCACAGGCCGCGAAGAGCTGGCAACCATGACCGAACGATTGGTAAGCGCCGAGGCCGCCGGACAAAAGGTTTCGGAGGAAATCGGCCTCGCCGAGGAGCGTTTGTTATCGTTGCGACAGCAGCAGAAAGCGATGTATCAGGAAAAGTCCGAGTTGGAGTCTTCCTGCGGCCAGCTCTCGCTCCAGGCGGACGACCTGCGTAAAGAGAAGCACAGGATGGAAGAACAAAAGGGCGCGCTCGAAAAGGAATGGGAAGCGGCCCGGTCGCGCACAGCGGTGCTGGAAGAATCCGTACGAGGAAAACGCCAGTCTCTCGACGAGCTTCGCGCCGAACGCAGCCAGCGGCAAATCGAAAAGGCGCGTAATGACGCGGATCGCGATTACCTGCGGCAGACATGCGTGGCGGAGCTAAACGCTCAGCCCGAAGACCTGATGGCGCAAGAAGCGCAATTGCTTATCGGCGAAGACCTGGTGACAGCGGAGACGAATTACAACGAAATGAAAGCCCGCGTGGAAGCCATGGGGCCGGTCAATATGATGGCGCTGGAAGAGTTTCAAGAGTGCGAGCAGCGCGAGGAATTCTTGCGACGCGAGCGCGACGACTTGGTTGCAGCCATCGAAAACACGCGGCTTACCATTACGGAACTGGATCAGGTGTCGCGGCAAAAATTCGAAGAAGCGTTCAACTTCATCAATGCGCATTTCACGATTGCGTTTCAATCTCTGTTTGGCGGCGGACACGGCGAGATGCGGCTCAGCGAACCGGACAGCTCGGGCGAAGCCGGGATTGACATTGCGGCGCAGCCACCGGGAAAGCGGCTGCAAAATATTCTTCTGCTCTCCGGGGGCGAAAAGGCCCTTACGGCACTGGCACTACTCATTGCCGTGTTCCGCTACCAGCCCAGTCCATTCTGCATACTTGACGAAGTGGACGCACCGCTCGACGAGGCCAACGTTGGGCGCTTCAATAAAATGCTGGCAGAGATGTGCGCGCAAACGCAGTTCATCGTGGTAACCCACAATCGGAAGACGATGGAGATGGGATCGGTCATGTATGGAGTGACGATGCAGGAACCGGGCGTCTCGAAGCTGGTTTCCGTCAAGTGGGAAGATGCCGCCTCCGCGGCCGCACCGAAAGCCGCCAGCAACGCCGCTTAATGCCGGATTGTTGTCGAAGCCATTGGGCGAATCATCGCTGAGGAAAAAAATTCTTAGGCGTTGACATCCAGTCTCGCTGCGCTAGAATACCCGCCTCCAGTGAGGAAAAATATCCAGTGTCTTCTCCACAAATGAGTGCCGTCATTTCACAAACTGATTTCCCCGGGCTGAAGCTTCGGGCACGAGGCAAGGTTCGCGATATTTATGAGCTTGGCGACCGCTTGCTTATCGTGGCTACCGACAGGCTTTCGGCTTTTGACGTCGTGCTGCCGACGCCGATTCCCGATAAAGGACGCGTTCTAACGCAATTGTCGCTTTTCTGGTTCAAAAAGCTCGCAGACGTGGTTCCGAATCATGTTCTTACGGCGGAGAATTTTGACGGCGAGTTAGCACCGTACAAAAGCTCGCTTGCGGGGCGTGCAATGTTGGTGCGGAAGACCGAGCCGATTCCGATCGAGTGCGTCGTGCGGGGCTATATTTCCGGGTCAGGCTGGAAGGACTATCAGAAGAGCGGGAGAATCTGCGGCATCGAGCTCCCGCCAGGCCTGCGCGAATCTGACCGGCTGCCTGAGCCGATTTTTACGCCTTCGACAAAGGCTACCAGCGGGCACGATGAAAATATTTCTTTCGAGGAAACTATCTCGCGCATCGGCCGGCCCCTCGCCGAACGCCTGCGTGAGACCAGCTTGAAAATTTATCGCCTGGCGTCTGAACACGCGCGCGCGCGCGGGATCATCATGGCCGACACAAAATTCGAATTTGGATTGATCGGTAACGATATGATCTGGATCGACGAGGCACTGACTCCTGATTCCTCGCGCTTCTGGCCCGCCGATCAATATGCTCCGGGCAAAGCGCAGCCATCCTTCGACAAGCAATACGTTCGCGACTATCTGGAACGCATCGGCTGGAATAAACAACCTCCGGGCCCTGCTCTGCCGCCGGAGGTGGTTAGCGGAACGCAGGAGAAATATCGAGAAGCGTATCAGCAGATTACCGGCCACTCACTCGACGGAAAGTAAGGACCTTCGCCCGGGCGTATTACTGCGGAGCGTGAAACCGTGAAAGATCAATTGGAATCGCTGGTCGGAATGATGGTCGAGCGAGGTATCCTACTCGAAGAAGCGGTCACGGAATTCGAGAAAAAATTCATCAAGCGAGTGCTGGAACGCCTCAAGGGAAACCAATCCCGCGCCGCCAAAGCGCTGGGAATCCATCGCAACACTCTCAGCCGTAAAGTCGGAGAGTACAAGCTAGACCACGTTAGCCGCCGCCGCAGCTAGAACGCCAACAGACTCCAATCGAACGACGTGAGGGGTTACAGGCCGAAGGACATCGCTTCGTATCGCCGGTATCAGTGCGCCAATCTAGACGGACAGGCTTTAAAAGAAAATGGCCGGCCCAAAAACGAGCCGGCCAGATTCTTTAAACTTGCTCCGTGAACGCTACTTTCCGGGATTTTTCGGAGCGACCTTGTGAGGGGTATGCTTGCCCTTTTCGGCCGGGATGTCTTCAGGGTTCACTTTGGCTTTGTCCCAGTGGAGCATGAAAGCCGGATCGGGATCGTAGCTGACGATAGTGCCGCTGAAGCGCACGCCATCATCCTTCTGCAAGCGCGCAGCTTCGGGCTGGCCTGGAACTTTTACATCGAGATTGGCCTCCGTCGCCTTTTCAATTTCCTCGGGCGTGGCCCCAGTGACCAAGTGCAACTCCACAGAATCGGTTCCGGGGACGACGTCTATCACTTTACCGACGACTTCCGGGAATTCGGCGCCGCAGATGGCCAGCCAGGTCATTTTGGCTTTGTCGCCGCCACCTTTGAGATCCGCGAGCACGGTCAAAATGTTACTCGAAGCTTGAATTTTCTTCAGATCGTCGGCGCTGGGAATGGTGTAGGTGGAAGGCCGGTCCGGAGAATTCGCCGCCAACTGAAGCAACTCCGCTAGCTGCGCATCCACTTGGGAGTCACATCCAGGTTGCTCGTAGGCGAGAATTTGCTTGCGGAGGTAATCTTTGACCTTGGCGTCGTCGGGAATCTTCTGGTCGATGGCGCGCGCCAAGTACCAGAAGCCATCGAGGGGCTGCGGAGGAGTTGACTGCAAATAAGAAAGTCCCAGACGGTAGTTTGTTATGGCGTCAGTGGGATTCACAGCCAGAGCCGCTTTGAAATACTGAATGGCGCTAGGGTAATCCTTCAGGGTGTAGGACGCGGACCCGGCCGTGTAATTAAACAGAACGGTTGGCCCCTTCTTCTGCTCGGCGAACTGGTCGTCGGTCATGGGAGGGGTGGCGGGCTTGGCGATGCTGGTCAGGATCTTCAGTCCTTCAAGAGCCGCCGCGCGAGCCTTGGTGAGCTGATCGGCTGCGTCGGCTGCCTTCTCGTTGAACGCGTAGTTAAACGCCAGCGATCGTGTGTAGAGAGCTTGCAAGCGGGTTCCGGCATCAAGCTTATCGCCCAGGGCGACCAGCTTATCGGCGTACTCGACCGTTTTCGGATAGTTTTTGAGCTCGTTATAGCTCGCGACGTAGAGCTGCAGGACGTAGGGCATCAAAGTGGAATTGGGGAATTTTGCAACAAAATCGTCGAGGCACTTCACGCGCATTTGCGCGTTGGTTTCCGCGTGGCAGGCCTGGAAACCGTTATATTCCGGCATAGTGTAGGGAGCCGGCTTATTTTGATCCTGCTGGTCCTGGGCTGCGGCGGGGCGCACGGACAGGCAAAGCATCCCAAGGATGGTGAAGAACGCTCCGATAATGGCAAAAGACTTTCGCATATTCTTCCCTGCCTCCTGGGCCGAATTCACTTTTGGATAGAAACGAACTTTGGGGCTGCGACCCGCATAGAATAACGCGGTAAACGAATCCACGGGATTATAGGGAAAGCTATTCAAGCACGCAAGGTGAATCCGCCTGTGGCTCTCAATTTATGGGGTCTGGAGGACGTCCGCGCACGCCACCGCCTCAATGTTATGATGTTACATCTCGGTAAAGAGTCGCCTCGCTGGAGCGCACTGATGGCGTCGGAAAAACCTCTGGACGGTAAGATCGCACTCATCACCGGCGGCAGCAAGGGAATCGGACTGGCCATTGCGCGAAGTCTCGGCCGGCTGGGAGCGAAGCTGAGCTTGTGTGCCCGGCATGCGGACAAGCTCGAAACCGCGGCCGCTGAGCTACGAAACGAAGGTGCCAAGGTGATGGTGACGGCAGCGGACGTCACACGCGCGAGTGATATTGGGAAGCTGGTGCAGAAAACGGAGCAATCTTTTGGTGCGATCGACGTCCTGGTGAACAATGCGGGCATTGGATACTTTGGTCCTTTCCAGGGAGCGGCGGAGGCTGATTGGGACGCAGTATTAGACACCAATCTGAAGTCTGTGTTCCTGTTGAGTAAAGCTGTGGCGCCGGGAATGATCGAGCGCCGCGCCGGGCACATTATCAATATTGCGTCATTGGCCGGCAAGAATGCTTTCGCCGGCGGGGGCATCTACTGCGCTTCGAAATGGGGCCTGCTGGGATTGACTGAATGCATGGCGGAGGACCTGCGGCAATACGGCATAAGAGTCAGCGCGATTTGTCCGGGAAGCGTGGCGACGGATTTTTCACCACACCCTGGAAAGGATGTTCGTAAGATGCTGCAACCAGAAGACATAGCCCATGCGGTCGAGGCTATCGTCCTGCAAGGCCCCAAAGCTTCATCAGCGAGATTCTGCTGCGGCCCACCCAAAAACCCTAGTCCGTGAATCCCCGACGCGTTGTGCTGCATCTGATGCTTTGATATCAAATGATTCCAGGTTAAACGACTTTGCCAACTCACTTCCAAGGATCGCCGGAAACAAAGCGAGCGCTCAACGCTTTCATCAATCTCGCGCGTGCCACGAATTCGCTGCAAGCCAGGCTCAGCGTTCAGCTCGAAGGGCAGGGTTTGACCGTGGGGCAGTTCGGCGTCCTCGAAGCGCTGTTGCACCTGGGGCCTATGACGCAGTGCGTGCTGGGTGAAAAGCTGCTGCGCAGCGGCGGAAATATAACGCTGGTGATAGACAATCTGGAAAAACACGGACTCGTGCGCCGGGAGCGGCAGACGGAAGATCGCAGGACGATCGTGATACATCTGACTCCGAAAGGGATGCGGTTGATCAAGCGCGTTTTCCCAGGACACGCGAGAATGATTTTGAAGGAAATGAGCCAATTAAAACCGAAGGAACAAGAAGACCTGCGCCGGCTATGCCGAAAGCTGGGAACCGGCGGGAGAGCCAGTTCAGAAGCAACCAAGAAGGAGAAAAAACATGATTCAAATCAGACCGAGTGACGAGCGCGGCCACAACAAGCTGTCGTGGCTGGATACGCGATTCACATTTTCGTTCGATCAATATTACGACCCGGAGCACATGCAGTTCCGCTCCCTGCGGGTGTTGAATGAGGATATCATCGCGCCCGGACAAGGGTTTGGCATGCATCCTCATCGCGACATGGAAATTCTGACGTGGATTCTGGACGGAGCGCTCGAACACCGCGACAACATGGGTACTGGTGCGGTGATCCGTCCGGGTGAGCTGCAGCATATGACGGCGGGTTCGGGCATCCTGCACAGCGAATTCAATCCATCCCCCAAGGATTCGACTCATCTCTTACAGATATGGATCGTGCCGGATCGTAAAAACCTGAAGCCGGAGTACGAGCAACTGACATTTCCGGATAAGGACTTGCGAGGAAAGTTTCATCTGGTGGCGGGCCGGCAAGCGCCCATCAATATTCACCAAGATGCGAATCTTTACATCGCTCGACTGAACGAAGGCGAGGAGGCCAAACATCCGTTGGGAGCAGGCCGTAGCGCATGGATGCAAGTTTCACGCGGAGCGGTCGCGTTGAATGGAACAAAGCTAAAAGCGGGAGATGGAGCGGCCATTTCACAGGAATCCGAAGTTCGCGTTGAGGCAACAACACCGTCGGAAGTTCTGCTTTTCGATCTGGCGTAAAATCCACTTGGAAAAAGGAGAGGAAAAATGAACGATTCTTCGAGCAGCTTTACACCGTTGGCGGGCCGAATCCTGATCAGCGTTTTGTTTTTGATTAGCGGAGTTTTCAAGATAGGCGGGTATTCGCAGATGGTGGGCTACTCGACCGCCAAAGGCGTGCCGATAGCGAGCGTTGCCATCGCATGCGCCGCCGTGATTGAACTCGCTTGTGGGCTCGCCATTCTCGTTGGCTTTCAGACCAAGATCGCAGCCTGGATTTTGTTTCTCTACCTAATACCGGTCACATTCTTTTTCCATAACTTCTGGGCGATGCAGGGCGCAGAGCAACAGCAGAATATGATCAATTTTCTGAAGAATGTCGCGATCATGAGCGGCCTGGTAATCCTTGCCACATACGGCGCAGGTCCATATTCGATCGATCATTCGCGTGCTGCGAAAGCTTGAAAAGAAAACTGTTTCAGAGATGAAAGCGCGGAGTAGCGGCGGCAATAGAACAATACTGATACGAAAATGTGAGGAGGAAGTATGAGCTCATTAAAAAAACCGGCGGAAACGAGTGCGCCGATTCATGATTTGATCAGGCATCGCTGGAGTCCACGCGCGTTCGACGCCAGGGCGGTCGAGCCGGAGAAACTTCGAAGCTTGTTTGAGGCCGCGAGGTGGGCTTCATCGTCTTACAACGCGCAACCTTGGTACTTCATCGTCGGAACGAAGGACGACCCGGAGAATTACAATCGCGTACTGGATGCCTTTGTCGAATTCAATCAAGGCTGGGCAAAGCAAGCACCGGTTGTCGCGATTAGCGTCGCAAAGCTCAAATTTGACGATGGAAAACCGAATCGCCACGCGTTCCACGACGTGGGACAGGCAAGCGCGAATCTAACCATTCAGGCGGAAGCGCTTGGTTTGTCCGTTCACCAAATGGCGGGAATTGATGCTGAGAAAGCGCGGAAGCTCTTCCACATTCCTGCGGATTACGAGGCCGTCGCGGGAATAGCGTTGGGTTATGCGGGTGATCCTGCATCCTTGCCGGAGGAATTGCGCAAGCGCGAGCTCGCTCCGCGCCAGCGTAAACCGCTCGATTCCTTTGTATTCAGCGGAGAATGGGGCAAGAGTTCGCCCGTGGTGGAACCAAAGCACGGGTAGCAGCTTTCTCGGAGCCAGGCGGGTCACCGAACAAACCTTTTATTTCCGGTGGCCCGGTACCGTCCGCTCAGGGCAGCGGTCTTCGGCCTGACCGATCTAGAACTGCCTCGCGATGGTGCCAATCAACACGCGATTCGTGTCCGAATCGAATAGAAGCGCGGTGTTGTCGTCGATCACGTAGTAAACGAGGTTGTAACTGACATCCGGATTTGTAGCCACAAGCACCGCCGTTCCACGGCCATTCGGGCCTGGGGCGGAAACCGAGCTGCTAGTGGTACTAATCGGGTCCGTTTGGATGCCAGCGTTGAAATCATTGATGTCGAGATTTCCGCTGGAAACGTGCGAGGAGTCCAGGGTGACCTGACCTTCAACGTCCTGCTGATAGGAGCCCGGCTCATCGTGAAATATTCCCTGGCCCGCAAGGTTCAATGCAAAGCTGCCGGAGGCGGGCTCGGTGACAACCTTCTGCAGGTAAGCTGAACCAGTGGCCACAGCAGTGGAATCGAGCTCGAGCATTACCGCGGCGGGCTCAACGGTTGTCGAAGTAGCCTGCGCTGTCTGATAGGTTGCGAATTGAAGCGTGCTTGCTCCGGTGGCACACAGTCCTAGCACGATGCGGCCTGTTGATGGAGCCACAGAGTAAGTGCAAGCGCTGAGCGTCGTATTTGGAGTGACCGTGCCGGCGTTGTTGGTGTCGAGAGCTCCTCCGGTAATGCTGTTTCCGCCCGCAGTAAAAACTCCCCCTGATGCGTAGGCTCCGCCAGTTGAATTTCCCCCCGCGGTAAAGACGTAGTTAGCCGACCCGAGGGTTGACGACGGGAAAGAAGTCCCCGCAGCGCCGCTATACATCTCGCCGGCCAGGTAATCGTTGTCATCGATTTCGACGAGATAAAGATGCGTTGAATCCACGATGTAGAACGCATATTCATTTTGTTTGCCGGTCATCGCGCTGGTGAGAGTTATGGTGCCGCGGCCTGTGTCAGGCGCGGTGTTGTCCAGGGAGTAAGAAACAGTGAGCGATGTGTCGTCCGGCTTCACAACGCCGTTATCGTTGAGGTCCAGGACGCCGCTTCCGGTCTGAAGAGTGCTGCTTCCGCTGGCGGTAAATTTGCCGGCAATACCCATGGGCAAAAATGAAAGATCGGCACCCAAACCGGAGAACACGTAGGGACCGGTAATGGTGGCAAGAGTAGAGATATCATTTAGATTCTGTTGGTCGATGGTGCCGCTGCCGGTGGTGCTGCGGTCAAAGCGAATCATGAGGGCGTGTTGATTCGAGGTTAGAGCAAACTGCCAGGTGCTGGCACCCGGCAATCCCGAGTTCAGTAAGACGCCGGTGCGGCCGTCTGCGCCGACTTTGTACGTTCCGGCAATTTGGTAGTGCTTCGGGCCCGCGGTAGAAAAGCCGTCTACGTCCTCGACACCACTCTGAATATGGCCGTTGCCGTCCGCGACAAAGCTGCCTGCGACCGCCATAAAACCAGACTCATCGTCTCCGGAATAAGAGAACGCGAATGGTCCGGATAGCGACTGGTCCGAAAACGCTATGGTCACCGTTGCGGTGGCTGTTTGAGCGGGACTGACGGTGGTATCTTTCGCAGTGACCGTGACAGTAGCACCGGGCGGAGGAGCAGGAGGCGCGGTGTAGAGTCCGGTCGTTCGATTGATTGAGCCGATACAGGTGTCACAGCTTGGGGTTGTGGAGCTTACCGTCCAGGTGGCGTTTGCGTCGGCCACGTCATTGAGAAGCGCGGAAAACTGAAAGCTACCTCCGGCCCCCACGGTTGCGGTTGTCGGCGATACCGCGAGTCCCAGTCCTGCGCCAACCGTGATGGTGGCAGTATTTGACGTCACGACGTTGGTGTCGGTCGTACTCGAGGGATTCTGGGGAGCGGTGGCAGTAATCAACACTTGGCCGTTGTTGTTGGTGGGCGCGATCTTGGGAGCGGTATATATGCCGACCTGACTGTCATCGGGAGAATTCACAATGGTGCCGATCGTGGTGTTACCACCGCCAATGCCGTTTACCTGCCAGGTTACGGTCGTGTCCGTCGAGCTGTTCGTGTTGGAGAGTTGAACGTTCGCGGTGATGTCGAACATGGTATTGAGATTAACCGTCCCCGCCGTAGGCGAGATCGTGATCGCAGTGACGGATGCAGAGCCGTTGCTGCTGCCGCCGCAAGCCGAAAAACCTAGAATGAGTGCCACTGCAACAAACGAAACAGCCAGAATCGAAATTTTCGCCTTGATGGTTTCCAGTCTCATGCTCACCTTTATAATCTCATTTTTAAGCGCGCTTTGAGCATACCGTTATTCCTGCTCAAAGAGAAAAAGTTCCTGTTTATTTTTAAAGCTATGATGCAGAGGCCCACCGGACGGTTGCGCGGGTCAGAGCTCGCGAAGAGCCAGGGCCACGGGGCGCCGCGCGGCCCGTATGGCAGGAGGAACCCCACCGATCAAGCCCATGAACAACGCGAAAACGATACCAATGACTAGAAGCGTTGGTGTTATGAGGAACGCGAAGGCGACGGAAGAGAAGGTTTGCATGTTCAGCGTGCTGGTGGTGAGACCGTTGAGCGGAAGGACCGCGACCGAGCCCAGTAGTCCCCCGATGAACGCGATGAGCAGAGCCTCGAAGAGGAAGGACATTACGATGCTGAAAGCGCCGAAGCCGATAGCGCGCATGGTGGCGATTTCACGCGAGCGCTCAGATACCGCGGAGTACATCGTGTTGAGCGCGCCGAAAACCGCGCCGACGCCCATGATAACCGCTACCAACGCACCCAGCTTGGTTATCAAGGTGGTGAGGCCGCGAGATTGTTTTTCGTAATAGTCGAGTTCGCGCGTCACCTCCACGGTCAAGCGCGGGTCGGCGGTGAGGGAATCTCTGAAAGCGTCGAACGCCGCGGGCGAGGTCAAATGCACGGTGACCGATTGAAAAATATTCACCGGGCGCTTGTACACCTGAGCGAGCACGCGGGCGTCGCACCAGATTTCGGAATCGAAAGCGCTGCCTCCCGCGTCGAAAATTCCAACTACCTTCCAAGTGCCGCTGCCGAAGCTAACAGTGTCGCCTAGATTCAAGCCGGAGTAGGTGCTCGCGACGTTCCTGCCAACAATCAACTCTGAAAGCCCTGGTTCAAAGAACCGGCCTTGCGAAATGTGCACATTCTTTCGAACTTTTAGAGCATCGGCGGAGACGCCGCGTACTTGAACATTCGCGTCGGTGCCCGTGGATTTCAGGGGAAAATTGGCGATCACGACAACTTCAGGGCTAACCAAGGGCGCGCCACCTTCGCGGGCGACGCCGGGGGCGTCCTGGATTACTTTCACCTGGTCGAGCCCAACGGCACCGTCTAATTCGGCGCTTGAGCCGGCGCGCATTATTAGAGCATTGTCCGCGGATCCCGACGAGACCAGGGTGGCATGAAAGCCGCGCGCGAGGGAAAGCATGGCGATGAACACTCCGACGGTGCCGGCGATCCCGAGAACGGCCACGATCGCGGAAACCCAGCGGGCTCGAACGCTGCGTAGGTTGTAAACGATGGGGATAGCCATGGCTCAAACCCTCCTGAGTGCGTCAACCACGCGCAAGCGCATTGCCGTTGTGGCAGGAAGTATCCCGGCGAGAATCCCCACGGCCAGTGAAATCGCAACTCCCATGATCATCGCTGGACCCGGCAGGCGGAAGTACGGCAGGAAACCGTGAGTAGGATCACCGCCCATGGTGAAGAGTTTTGACAAGCCTATTCCGACGCCGCCGCCGATGACGGCAATCAGAATTGACTCACCCAGAACGAAGAACAAAACGAAACGGTCGGTGTATCCGACGGCTTTAAGGACCGCCAGCTCTCCAATCCGCTCGCGCACGGCGATGGCCATGGTATTGCCGGTGACGAGAAGCAGAGTGAAAAACACGACGCCGCCAATGCTGAGGATCAGGAATGAAATGTTGCCGAATTGCTTAGCAAATCCCGTGGCTAGGGCTTTTTCCGTTTCGGTCTTCGTTTCGTAAGGAGAGTTCGCGAAGGTATCGTCGATTGTCTTTGCAACGCTGCCAGCGTGGTCGGGATCATCGAGTTTCACGATATACCAGCCGATCAAGCCTTTCTCGATGGTGCGGCGCTCGTCGAAATAATCGTAGTGAAACCAGAACTGAGTGAGGTCGTCCTGGTCGCGCGATCCGGTATAAATACCGCGGATGTTGAATTCCCAGGTGCCTTGAAAAATCGTGCCCTTAATTGGAACGCGGTCGCCAACTTTCCAGTTGAAGCGCTTCGCAGTTGTGGCTCCGACAACGGCACCTTCGCGATCAGCCACGAACGCTTTCCATTGATCGTCAGGGATGACGAATTCCGGGAAGACCTGGCGCTGGTTTTCAACATCAATGGCGAATTGCGGAAAGAAGTTTCGTTCATCCTGGTAGATGCCGCCGAACCAATTGTCATGAGTGACGGCTTTCACGGCGGGGATGCGAAGGATTTGATCGCGATAGGACATGGGGAGAGGCTGGATAATGGCGACTTTGTTGATCACGTCGAGACGGTCAACGCCGGCCAGATCCACTCCTTGATTGAATGCGCCGTGGACGACTACGAGGAGTCCGAAAAGAAAAAGCGCAACGGCGAACGAGCCAATCGTCAGCGCGGTGCGCAGTTTTTTGCGGAAGAGGTTTGCGAGAATCAATGGAAAGAATTTCATGCGCGGTTCCCTGCCGCGGCGAGAACGCCTTCGACCAGCACGCCCTTATTCAAATGCAGTGTGGCTTGGGCGCGCTCCGCTGCCGCCGGATCGTGAGTGACCATCAAAATGGTCTTGCTGTATTCCTTGGAAAGCCGAGTCAGGAGGTCGAGGATTTCATCGGCGCTCTTGCGGTCCAGGTCGCCGGTAGGCTCGTCGCACAGCAGGAAGGTGGGATCGGCGATGACGGCGCGAGCGATGGCGACGCGCTGCTCTTGCCCGCCGGAAAGCTGGCGCTGGTAGTGATTCATCCTATCCGAGAGACCGACGATTCCGAGGGCAGCCTCGACGTGCTGACGGCGCTCGGATTTCGAGAGCTTGGTCAGAAGCAAAGGCAGCTCGACGTTTTGAAACGCGGTGAGCACGGGGATCAGGTTGTACATCTGGAAAATGAATCCCACATGGCGCGCGCGCCAATCAGTGAGCTTGCTGCCGGACATGTGCGTGATCTCGTCGCCGGCGACGGTAATGCTGCCTTTAGAGGGCACGTCCAAGCCGCCGAGGAGATTGAGCAACGTGGTCTTGCCGGAGCCGCTCGGGCCCATGAAGGCGACGAACTCGCCCTTGTCCACGTCGAGATTCAGACCCTGCAAAACATGAATTACTTCGCCGCCGCGGCTGTAGGTCTTATCGAGGCCGCGGATTTGAATCAGACTGCCTGCGTTTCCTGTGCCGTCCACTCGAACCATTTCGGGAGCTCCTATTTCTTGATTTCGACTGCTTCTCCATCGTGAAGCGTTGCGGGTCCTTTCACGACTACTATATCGCCGGCATCGAGGCCCGCCAGAATTTCCGCGTCGGAACCGCGCGTGGCGCCCAATCCCACGGCTCGGCGTTCCAGGTGATCGTTCTTCACAAGGAAAACAATTTTCTTGCCCTGGTCGTCCCGCACGGCGTCCTGCGGAATCAAAACTGCCGGCTCGGCGGCGCCGCTTTTCTGTTCCGGCTCGGCGCCGAAGAAAGTCACTTTAATGCCCATGTCCGGAAGTATGCGCGGGTCCAATTTTAGAAAGGAGATGCGCACTTTCACCGTGGCTTTCTGGCGGTCGGCAGTGGGAATTACGGTGCGAACGCGCGAGGGAATCTGCCAATCTGGGTAGGCGTCGAGCACGGCAGTCACGTTTTGCCCCGGTACGACGCGCGCGATATAGGCTTCGTTCACATCCACTTCGATTTCGTTCGAATTCATATCCACGATGGTGGCAATGCCGGTTCGCGTAAAGCCACCACCCGCGGAGTTAGGCGAGACCATTTCGCCAACTTGCGCGTCCTTTGACACGACGATGCCGTCGAATGGCGCGCGGATCACGGTATTGTCCACAGCCTGCTGCGCTTCGCTGACGCGCGCTTGTGCTCCGGCCACTTGCTGCTTGGCGAGGGCAATTTTCGCGCGGAGACTGTCTGCGGCCATGGTCGCGTTATCAAGAGTCTGCTGGCTCTGTACTCCTGCGGCCAGAAGCTGCTGCGCGCGCTGCAGCTCAATCTCTGCATTCTTAAGCTGCACTTGAAAATCGGCAATCGCGGCTTGAGCGGAGTCACGATCGGCCTTGGCGGAGTCAAGCGCGCGGCGTGCGTCGGAGTCGTCAAGGGTTGCGAGAACAAAACCTTCCGGAACGTGCAAGCCCTCGTCGAAATTGACCCTAGTGACGCGGCCCGTGATCTTCGCCGCGATAGTGGCTCGCCGCCTGGGCGTCACGTAACCGCTGGCATTTAGCAGAGCGGGACGGCCGGCTGCGGCTTTTTGCGCAACGGCCACTTCGACCACAGGCTTCTGATTACGGAAAGCGAAGACCGCGCCGGTCACGATTACAACTACGCCGATCAGCGCAGCGCCAATCCCGAAAATTCTACCGGTCTTGCGGCCTTTGCGCTGGCCCTCATTAATCCGCAAGGAACCCAGGTCGTGTTTTGGCGAATTTTCCAGAGTTGCCATCGGGACCCGTTCTCCTAACGTGCGAGAGCCATACTGTGTCCTACGTACCGACTGCGCGAAAAATTACCGAGCGCGTCCGAGCATAAAGCCGGGAACTTAGAGCGATTGATACATTGTAACTTGCTCTGCAGGTTTTCGGGCCGCACAAACGCAGCGGCCGATCCCGGAGTATTTCGGGCCAGCTAAAGCCACGGCATCAAACTGCAGCGGCCAGCTAAATCTTCGGAAGGACAATTCCCTGCTGCGCTTGATATTTCCCCTTCTTGTCCTTGTACGAGACTTCGCATTGCTCGTCGGATTCGAAGAAGATTACCTGGCAGAGGCCTTCGTTCCCGTAGATGCGCGCGGGAAGCGGAGTGGTATTGCTGATTTCCAGTGTTACGAAACCCTCCCACTCAGGCTCGAAGGGCGTGACGTTCACGATAATTCCGCAGCGCGCATACGTGGATTTGCCCACACAGAGAGTCAGCACATTTCGCGGAATGCGAAAATATTCCACGGAGCGTCCGAGCGCAAAGGAATTCGGCGGGACGATACAAACGTCGCCTTTGAATTCGACGAAAGATTTTGAATCGAAATTTTTGGGATCGACGATGCTGGAATTCACGTTGGTAAAAATGCGGAATTCGTCGGCGACGCGCATATCGTAGCCATAGGACGAAACGCCATAGCTGATCACACCGTCGCGCACCTGCCGGTCCTCGTACGGCTCGATCATTTTGTGCTCGCGCGCCATCTTGCGAATCCATTTGTCAGACTTCACCGACATCGAATCCTCCAGACCAGTGTGGCAATTTCTTCGGCCAAAAACTTACAGGAAAAGCTGAAATGTTTCGGCGAACTTCGCCCGGCTCAAAAGCGAGTTGCGCAGTTTATTACACGCCACGGCGCTTGACAACCTGCAAACCCATGTCTAGCATAGGCTTCCGTTGAAGCCGGAGGATCGTGTGATCAAGCTCGACATCGTGAACGCTATCGTACAGAAAACAAATGTCACTCGAACGAAAGCCGAGCAGGCGGTGGAAACCGTCTTCGAAGCCATGAAGAATGCGCTTGGGCGTGGAGAACGCATCGAGCTTCGCCGTTTCGGCGTATTCAACGTGAAGCCGCGCAAGACCGGCATCGGCCGCAACCCGCGCACCGGGCAACAGGTTAGCATTCCGCCGGGGAAAGCCGTGCGATTTAAGCCGGGCAAGGAACTCCAGACGCTTCCGGCCCCGTCTCCGGCTCCTGCTCCCAAGTCCTGATCGCGACGTTACTGCGACATGCTGACGCTTTAGCGGCAGGCGACGAACCGCTTTTTCGATGCTAGACATCTAATCCTCATGGATCAAGCTCCCGGCAACGGTCACGCGCGCATTCCCGTCGAAATTCTCGATCTAGGGTATCCGCAGGTAATCGAGCTGCCTCCGCCGCCTGCCGTTCGGCGACGGCGGCGTGTGTGGCCCGCGCTGATACTTTTTTTAGTGACGCTTGTTTCCACCTTGGCCGTGGGATCGGAATTTGCGCTGTCATACTCGCACAATGTTGAGCCGTATTCCGGCGACGAAAATCCGTTCGCAGTGATCGTGGCGCCTCTCGAGCATCCGCAACTGCTTTTGCTGGGGATTCCCTTCTCGTTCACGCTTCTCGGTTTTCTGATGGCGCACGAGATGGGCCATTTCGTGGCCTGCAAGATTTATGACATTGATGTGAGCTATCCCTACTTCCTGCCATCCCCATTTCTCTTTGGCACCTTCGGCGCATTTTTGCGAATACGCTCGCCCATTACGACTCGGCGCGCACTGTTTGATATCGGTATTGCGGGGCCCATCGCCGGCTTTCTTGTAGCGGTACCGCTATTGGCGTATGGGATTGCGATATCGAAGATGGTGCCGGGCGCACAACAGAATGCCGACATCTTCTTCGGCAATCCTCCGCTCATGCGAATTTTCATCGGATTGTTTCATCCCGGTGCGGATCCCTCATCGCTTTTGCTCCATCCCGTAGCGCGGGCTGCGTGGTTTGGATTATTCGCCACAGCGCTTAACTTGCTGCCGGTATGGCAGCTCGACGGCGGACACATTCTCTACAGCCTCGCGAGCAAGAAGCACAAAGAGTTTTCACTGGTTGTTTCGCTAGCGCTTGTCGCGTTGGGAATTTATTGCTGGCACGGATGGGCGCTTTGGGGAATCGTTTTGCTGGTGCTGTCCCTGCGGTTTCGCCATCCGCCGGTATACGACCGCTGGGAACAACTCAACGCGTCACGAAAATTATTGACGATCGTAGCGGTCGCGATTTTCGTTCTATGCTTCACACCCTGGCCCGTGAACAACCCCTAGATTCCGCTCGCAATCTGCGCTTCCTTGACCAGCACTGTGGGAAGGATATGATGCGCGAATAATAATGCGCCTTCCTCCTGCTTCCTCGGTTCCTTCGTCCACGGCAACACTTGCTCGCACGCTCGGACTGCGCGATTTAACAATGCTGGTCATAGGCGGTGTGATCGGCTCGGGTATCTTTTTGGTTCCCGGCGCAATTCAACGCCAAGTCGGCGGCTCCGTTGGTTTGGCGATGCTGGTTTGGGCCGCCGGCGGACTCTTGTCACTCGTTGGGGCGCTAACGTACGGCGAACTCGCGGCGATGAAGCCTGAGGCCGGGGGCCTGTATGTTTACATTCGCGATTGTTTCGGCAGGCTGCCGGCGTTTCTTTACGGATGGACGCTATTTCTGGTTGTGGCAACAGGAGGAATAGCGACGCTGGCGGTAGCCTTCAGCGCTTACCTGGGCAACATTGTGCCACTCACGCCTTTCACTACAAAACTCGCCGCGATCGCTATGATCGGAGTCATCACCGTCGTCAATATCTACGGTACTCGCGAAAGTTCGGACCTGCAAAACTGGACGACCTACATCAAAGTTGCGTTAATTCTCGGCATGAGCGCTGTGCTGCTCTGGCTCGGACATGGATTTCGCGGCTCCGGAAATATTCTGTGGTCGGAACGAATCAGCGGTTCGCTAATTTCTAACTTCGGACTGGCGATGATTGCGGCGCTGTGGTCCTATGAGGGTTGGCAGTTCGCTTCTTTCAGCGCGGGCGAGGCGGCGCATCCGCAGCGCGATTTTCCCCGGGCATTTTTTTACGGCACACTTTCGCTGACGGTGATTTATGTGATTGCAGCCTTGTCCTATGTGGCAGCGCTCGGCCCGGCAGCAGCGGCCCGCTCCGACACCATCGCCGCGACGGCTATGGCGGCAATTCTTGGGCCGACGGCGGCAAAGTTCGTCGCCTTCCTTGTGATGATTTCCACTTTTAGCGCGGCGAACAGCATTCAGCTCACAGCACCTCGTGTTTACTACGCTATGGCGGGCGATCGTTTATTTTTTCGCAAGATGGCCGAAGTGCACCCGCGATTCCGCACTCCCGCTTTTGCAATTCTGACCGCGGGAATCTGGGCCGCAATTCTTGCGTGCCTGGGCAGCTTTCAGCAACTGTTTACATACGTGATTTTCACCGGCTGGATTTTCTACGGGCTGGCGGGCGCCAGCATTTTCGTCTACCGCCGGAGAATGCCCGGCGCCGATCTTCCCTACCGCGTGCCGGGATATCCTTGGACTCCGGCGATTTTCGTGCTGGCAACGGCAGCGCTCGTGGTGAATGCGATTTTCTCAGGACCCGCCGGGGCAATGGAGGGACTCGGAGTCGTTCTCGCCGGGGTGCCTGCTTACTTAATCTGGCGCACGCGCGGAGCGAAGAACAGGACTTAGAAAAGACTGGTGGGATCGACGTCAACAATCACGGCAGTGTCCGGAATTTTCTTGGCGTCGCAGAAATCCAACGCGCCGCTCAGAGCCAGAGACAGAGCCGAACGTTTGGGCGACTTCAGCACAAACTGAAAGCGGTAGTCCTTGCGCAGGCGCGCGAGCGGCGCTGCGGCTGGGCCCAGAATTTTGACGCCGCGATTCTCGAACGGAGCGAAATAACCTGCCAGAGCCCGCGACCATCGAATCGCGTTTTCAATTTTGCGATCTCGCACCAGCACGCTGGCCAGCGCCGTGAATGGCGGGTAGTGAAGCATCCGACGGAAGTGCGCTTCCTTTTCATAGAATGAAACGTAATCCTGCTGCACAGCCAGCTGAATCGCGTAATGCTCCGGGTAATACGTTTCCACCAGGACTTCGCCGGCAAGTTCGCCGCGACCCGCGCGTCCGGCTACTTGTGTGAGCAACTGGAAGGTTCTTTCGGCTGCTCGGAAATCCGGCCGACCCAGCGCGAGATCCGCCGCAACCACGCCAACCAGAGTCACGCGCTGGAAATCGTGACCCTTTGCGACCATCTGCGTTCCGACCAGCACATCCAACTCGCCGCCCGCGAACGCGCCGAGCACCTGCTGGTATTCGCGCTTGGTGCGAACCGTGTCACGATCCAGCCGAGCGATGCGCGCAGAAGGAAACTTTTCCCGCAAGTATTCTTCTACTCGTTCCGCTCCGTCGCCTACGAAATACATGTACTCGCCAGCGCACTTCGGGCATTTCTTCGGAGGACGAATTGCATAACCGCAATAGTGGCATTCCAGGCGCTGGCGGCTCTTATGATAGGTCAGAGCGATGCTGCAATTTTCGCATTGCACGAATGCGCCGCAACTGCGGCAAAGAAGCGACCAGGAATAGCCGCGGCGGTTGATCAACACCATTGCTTGTGTTTTTTCTTCCAGCCGCAGCGCAATCGCCGCGCGCAAGGATTCAGAAACGGGCGCCGCTTTATGCTGTTGGCGAAATTCTTCGCGCAAGTCCACAATGCGGACATCTGCAAGTGGGCGATTCTCGACGCGCGAGGTCAACTCGAGCAGGTGATATTTCCCTGAGCGCGCGTTGTGGTAGGTTTCGAGCGAAGGAGTGGCCGAACCGAGCAGCGCGATTGCTCCCTCAAGCCTTGCACGATACACGGCAACGTCGCGGCCGTTGTAACGCGGAGTTTCTTCCTGCTTGTAACTGGTTTCCTGCTCTTCGTCGACGATGATCAAGCCAAGATTTTCAAGCGGCGCAAAAACAGCGGAGCGCGTTCCAACCACGATGCTGGCTTGCCCGTGCCGCACGCGCCACCAGTCACGAGCGCGCTCCACATCGGGCAAGCCGCTGTGCAGCACCGCGACAGTTTCGCCAAAACGCGCGCGAACCAAGCGGCCAACCCACAAAGTCAGCGCAATTTCAGGGACCAGCACGATGGCAGTCTTCCCGCGAGAAATCGTTGCTTCGATTGCGCCGAGATAGACTTCTGTTTTGCCGCTGCCGGTGACGCCGTGAAGCAGTCCCGCCGCGAATTTCCCGGGTACCAGCCAGCGCCAAATCTCCGCAAGAACCAGCTTCTGCTCCGCATTCAGTATATTGGTGGGCGGGGCGAAATCCGTATCCCAGGAATCTTCTTCCACGCTGAGGGGCTCTTCCCAAGTAAGTACCCGGCCTTGCTTCTCCAAGCGATGGATGACTGCGCGCGACACTTGCGCCTTTTTCGTCAAGAGTGCCAGAGGCAGCGGCCCGCGCGTCGCGGTAAGGACCTCGCGAATCTTTTCCTCGGCGGCGTTTGCGGCTGGCTCTTCCTTGGCGGGATTCCAGGCGACGATTTTCTGCGAGCGCGTCTTGCGCCGGTGCACCATGTCCCGGGCCGCCAGGTAACCGCGGCGAACGAATCTTTCCGCGGCAGCTTCGCCGCCTGGCAATCGGCGCACGGCGGCGGATTGGATCGCGCTGATTTTTTCGCCGGTGCCGACGAATCGGCGCAAAAACTCCAGTTCGCTGCTTTCAACGTCCGCGTTCTCCGCGCCGGCGGCGAGTTCTTCAAAATATGCGCGCCCGGAATCCGTCAGCCAGTATTCGCGATCATGCCGCAGCTCAATTTCCGGAGGAAGCATCGCGCGAAACGTTTCGCCGACGGGCGCGAGATAGTAGCGGCTGATCCAGTGGCCTAGCTCTATGAGCTTGGGTGGCAACGCGGCGATGGGATCGAGCAGTTCAGAGATTTCCTTGACGCGCGCAATTGCCGGAGCGCGGTCGGAGACAGAGAGTCCGACGCCAACCATGGCGCGGTTGCGAAACGGCACCAACACGCGCCGCCCGACGAGATCTTCATTCTGAAAAGAATCCGGGACGGCGTAGGTGAACGTCGAGCGCAGCGGAACGGGGAGCGCGACTTCGCAATAGCGTGGAGTCATGTGAAGGATTTAGTGTAGCAGTCCACGCTACGACTGCTCATCTAGCCTAATTGAGAGCCTTTCCTTTATTCCAAGTTAGGCTGAGACTTCATTGGGTTCAGATGCTGACGCAGACGATGCCGGCGAAGATGAGGACGATTCCCAGCCACTGGCTGCGCTCCAGCCGCTCGCGCAGAAAAATCCACGAAAGCAAAACTGTGACGGCGCCGTACAGTGAAGCGAGAACGCTGACCACAGAGACCGGGCCGATGTGCAAGCCAGCGTTGTTGGCTACGAACGCGGCGGTGTCCATCAACCCTACGGCTGCAAGCATCCACCAAACACCCCCGTGCGGAAGCCGAATACTTTGGCGGGCAGGCAGCGCAAATACCGAGAGCGATACAAGCGCGGTCAGCCGCATCACCCAAACTGAAACGGCGTCGCCTACGAGCGGCACGACATGGAATCCGAGAAACCAAAACATGAATCCGAAACCTACTGCCGCCAAGATGGCCCAACCCACGCCCCGTGACAAATGCGCGCCGGAAGGTGTGGCGTTTGGAGCCGACGGATCGCTCGCTTTGGGCGCAAACGACATCGCCGCCAAGATTACACCTGCGAACGTTATTGCCATTCCGGCTGCGCGGAGCGCGTGAATGCGCTCGCCGCTCGCGAGCGCCAATATAACGGTAAGCGCAGGATAGCTGGACGAAACCGGTCCGACGATACTCATCACGCCAATCTCGAAGGAATGATAAAGCGAAAGTGAAGCGGTTACATTAAGCAATCCTGCAACCACCGTGAGTGCCCAAGGCTGCCAGCCGGGCGCGACGTGCGAAAACCCGCCGTTAAACTTCAGATATACACTCAGCGCGAGAAAGCCGAAGAACTGCATGAAGAACAGCGTGCGGTACGCGCCCACTCGGCGGGACGCGAAGCGGGCAGCAAAATCCGCCATGCCCCAGCACACGGCTCCGGTCAATCCGAGGATGATGCCCAACGAATTCTCCGCTACGGCAGGCTATTTGCGTTTCGGCTGCAGACCGAGGACGGCCATTACTTTTTGCAAATCCTTCCAGACTTCGCCCTTCGCGTTCGGATTTCGAAGCAAATAAGCAGGATGGTATGTGGCGATAAGTTTCGAGCCCCGGAAATCGAACCACTCGCCGCGGAAGCGGGAAATGCCCTGGGTCGTTTGCAACAGCGTTTGGGAGGCGCAGCTTCCGAGGCAGCAAATCACTTTCGGGCGAATCACATCAATCTGCCGAAAAAGAAATGGAGAGCAAGTCGTGATTTCATCTTTCTCCGGCAGGCGGTTTTCAGGCGGGCGGCATTTCACCACGTTGCAAATGTACACGTCCTCACGGCGCAGCCCCATCGCTTCGATCATCTGCGTGAGCAATTTTCCTGCGCGGCCGACGAAGGGCTCGCCTTTGATGTCCTCGTCGCGGCCGGGACCCTCGCCCACGAAAACCAACTGCGCTTTCATGCTGCCCACTCCGAAAACGATATTCGTGCGGCCTTTGTGCAACTTGCAGCGAGTGCAATCGCCAATGGTTTCTCTTATGAGATCGAGCGTGTCGCCTTCGATTCTATCGCTGGCTTCAAAGAGGGACGGCTCCTGCGCTAGAGAACCCGCAGGAGCAGAGCGCGAAGAAACCGATGCCGCGGGCGAAGCTGGAGGCTGCGAAAAAGCGAGGGTAGAACCAGCATCGGTTTGGCCAGCAGCAGCGGCCATTGCCTGAGACGGTTGATCCAACGATTCAACAGCAGCGCCGGGTGCCGCCATTACAGCCGTTTCAGGAACAATGCGATCGCGATAATACGGCCCGAGACCTAAATCACTGCCGTAGCGAAGCCACGCTTCTACACGCGCACGATTGCCAGGTTCCAACGAGTCCTCCAAACTTTGCGATTGAACGGAGAGACTTTATCACAGCCATTCGCGTTGCGCAGCGCAAGGAAAAATGATCGATTGATGTACTCGGAAGGAAAATACGCCAGTGTTACTTCGAGTGCTTTTGAATTTCGAGGACGCGATCGAGGATTTGATTCGCAACTTCAAACTTACTGAGCTTAGGGAGGGAAATTTCGCGGCCATCGCGGAGATAGAATGTGACGATGTTGGTATCCGTATCGAATCCCGCGCCTTCCTGGGTCACGTCGTTGGCTACGATCATGTCCGCGCCCTTGCGCGCGAGCTTTCCGCGGGCACTTTCCGCGACCGCGTGCGTTTCAGCGGCAAAGCCCACTAGAATCTGTCCATGCTTCTCGCGTCCCAACTCGGCAAGGATATCCGGCGTGGGTTCCAGTTCGAGGGTGAACGATCCTTCGTTGCGCTTGAGTTTCTTATCGTGCTGCGCGGCCGGGCGATAATCTGATACGGCTGCCGCCATAATCACGACTTGGGCGCTTGCTGCACGTTCGCGAACAGCACGGTCCATCTCCTCAGTCGCGCGTACCGGAATCCAATCCACGCCGTCGGGAATTTTTAGATCGGTCGGTCCGCTTACCAGTACGACATGAGCGCCCCGGCGATTCGCAGCTTCCGCCAGCGCGTAACCCATTTTGCCGGACGAGCGATTGGTGAGAAACCGCACCGGATCGATATCCTCGCAAGTGGGGCCGGCGGTGATGAGAATTGTTTGACCAGTGAGATCGTGGCGAAGGCCCAGCACGTCGCAAACTCTCTTGGCGATCGTTTCGGTTGAGGCGAGACGGCCGGAACCCGTCATGCCGCAAGCCAGGTATCCCTCATCGGGGTCCACTACATGAACTCCGCGCTCCCGCAGGGTTGCGATATTCCGCTGGGTGGCCTCGTGTTCCCACATATTGACGTTCATCGCCGGCGCAACGACAACGGGAGCTTTCGTGGCGAGGTAAAGGGTCGAAAGAAAATCTTGGGCTATGCCGTGGGCGAATTTCCCGAGGATGTCCGCAGTGGCGGGCGCAACCAGCAGCAAGTCAATTCGCTGCGCTACCGCGATATGCTCGATTGCGCTCTCCACGTTGGCCGGTGCAGAGCCGGGCTCGGTAAACATATCGGTGATTACTTTCTGGCCGGTCAAGGCAGCAAAGGTAAGAGGGGTGATGAATTCCTGTGCCGAGCGCGTCATTACCACCTGCACGTCCAGCTTTTCCTGCTGCAGGCGGCGAACCAGCTCCGCCGCTTTGTAAGCGGCTACGCCTCCGGTAACGCCAAGCGCGATCTTCATCTAGACGCGGCGGCTACTTCCGACGCTTTCCATCCTTGTCTTCAGGCTCGCCACTCAGTTCCTTGGCTTCATATTCGAGCAGGCCTTTCAGCAGTTCTTCTTCGGCAATACGGGTTGTCTTGCGGGATCGCGGGTTGTCAACCATCGGCCGCCCGCCGATCATCAATTGACGGGCACGGCGCGCGACGACGACCACATAGGCAAACTGGCTCTCCGGTGGATCTCTTAACACGGCCATAATCAGATCAGCCTCCAAAGGAATTCAGAATTTCGCGAATTCGTTCTTCGTTGCGCGGCACCCGGCATCGCGACCCGAGCGCTATCGCCTGCACTTCAGTTCCGGCACGTTCCAGATCGTCATTGATAATGGCGAAATCGTAGCTGCTGTAGCTCAGCATTTCCTGGCGCGCGCGCTCGAGCCGCCGGCGAATTTCATCTTCCGAATCCTGCCCGCGCGCCCGGATGCGATGTTCGAGCTCCGATCGAGAAGGCGGCAGGACGAACACCGCGACAGCACCGGGCAGCTTCTGCTTTACCTGCAAGGCTCCTTGGACGTCAATTTCGAGAACAAGGTCTTTTTTTTGCGCCTGCGCTTCGTTCAGCGAGTTCCGCGGCGTACCGTACCAGTTCTTTCCAAATACCTGCGCGTATTCCAGAAAATCGCCCCGCTCGACCATCTGCTGGAATTCAGGCTCGGAGACGAAATTGTACCACTTGCCTTCGCTCTCCGTCTTGCGCGGCATGCGCGTAGTGCACGAAACAGACAGCATGGTGCCCGGCAACTGCAAAATCTTTTCCACCAGGGTGGACTTCCCCGAACCCGACGGCCCCGAGACGATGAGCACCAACGGCTCCGATTTGCTCATTCTATGTTCTGCACTTGTTCGCGTATCTTTTCGATTTCGGACTTGATCTCCAGCGCGAACCGCGTGATTTCAAGGCCCTCGGCTTCATTTCCGGGAGTCTTCGAAAGCAAAGTGTTGGCTTCCCGCTGCATTTCCTGCAGCAGGAAATCCAATTTCTTGCCTACGTCCGAGGAAGTTACCAGCAAGCTTTCGAATTGTTGCACGTGACTATGCAAACGCGCCAGCTCCTCGGAAACATCGCTGCGCTCGGCAGCCAATGCAGCTTCCTGCGCCAAGCGAGCAGGATCAAGCTGTGTTCCCCCGAGAATCTCCTTCAAGCGTGCCTCAAGGCGTTTTGCGAATGCCGGCCGCGCGCGTTCGGCCAGCGTGGCGACACTCGAGGTCATGGCTGAAATGCTTTTAAGCCTTGCAGACATTTCCTGGCGCAAATGGTTCGCTTCGTCCGCGCGCATGCGGTCAAGCTTGTCGAGTGATTCGATCATGCAACGCGACACTACCGTTTCAAGCCGTTCGATCCCGCTTTCCAGTGATGGTGCGGCCGATCCTACCACCCCTGGCAATCGCATGATGGAGACCACATCCGGCTCCGACTGGAGTCCGAATTGCTTTCTCAGCGCGTTCGCTTCCTGAAGATACGCCGCTGCAACATCGTGATTCACACCCACTGCGGAAGGCCCGGCCAGATCGTAATACACGGTGACATCCAAATGGCCGCGCCGGATGCGCTCACGTATCAATTGGCGAATGCGCGGCTCAAGCGGTTCGAAACCGTCAGGCGTGCGCAAATGCAAATCAAGAAAGCGGTGATTCACACTCCGAATCGTGACGCGCAGGCTCCAGCCATTTTCCACCGCACGCGCCTGGGCGTAGCCGGTCATAGACTTCAAGCCCGCCGTGGCGGGTTTCAAAGGTTGCGCGGAAATGGGTTGTGAACCTGTGCCAGACATGGTCATGCAGGGCCCGCCGCCCGGGTTACCGGCTCGACGTCTCGAAACTGAATCTCGTAAAGGCGCGCATACACGCCGCCACGAGCAAGAAGTTCTTCGTGCGTGCCGAGCTCACGGATTGTGCCGCCTTCCAGCACAGCAATCAAGTCCGCGCGACGAATAGTTGAAAGCCGGTGGGCGATTACGAATACGGTGCGGCCAGTCATCAGATTGTTCAGAGCGCCCTGGACCAGCATTTCGGATTCCGAGTCGAGCTCGGAGGTAGCTTCATCCAGAATCAAAATTGGAGCATCTTTCAGCAACGCGCGTGCGATTGCAAGCCGCTGGCGTTGGCCGCCGGAAAGTCTTTGGCCGCGGTCGCCGATCAGGGTCTGATATCCCGCCGGCATCTCCAAAATGAAATCGTGCGCGAGGGCCGCCTTGGCCGCAGCAATTACTTTTTCTTCCGGCATATTGGGCCGGCCGTAACACAGGTTGTTCCAGATCGTGTCGTTAAAAAGGATGGTCTCTTGCGTCACGATCGCCATCTGCTCGCGCAGAGAGCGCAAAGTGACCTCGCGGACATCATGACCGTCTATGCGCACGGAACCTGAAGTCGCGGCATAGAAACGCGGGAGAAGATTGACCAGCGTGGTCTTGCCGGCGCCGCTCGATCCAACAATCGCAACCACCGCCCCGGCTGGAATCTTCAACTTGAGATTTCGGAGAGTGGGAGTTTCGCCGTCGTCGTACATGAAACTGGCGTCATCGAATTCAACAGATTGCGAGAGGCGCGGCAACACCCTCGCGTCTTGCATATCGAGCTTTTCTTCGGGCAAATCGAGAAGTCTGAATACCTGCGCGGAAGTTCCCAGCGCTTGAACGAAAAGCTGATAAATGTTGCCAATGCGCTTGATGGGTTCGTAGGCTTTGAACAGCGCGAACGTAAACGCGCCAAATAAACCTACCGTCATGCGACCGGCCTTGATTTCACCGCGCGCAAAAAAAAGGATCATCGCCACTACCACCGCGCCAAGGACGTCCATGATGGGTCCTGTGGCTGCCATGGCTCGAATCCAGCGCATGTTTTCTCGACGCAAGCTTCTGGCGGCGCCATGGAATTTCCGAATTTCGAAGCCTTCCATCCCGAACGCTTTGACCACGCGGTTACCGCTGATTGTCTCCTGAAGGATTTGACTGAGATCGGCAAGGCGGGAGCGGCTTTTTTCAGTAGAGCGGCGAATTTTGCGAGTTAATTTACCGACAGGCAAGACTACCAAGGGGACGAGAACAGCGGAGCCCACGGCCATTCGCCAATCGATGAGCAGAAGCACGCTTACAAATGCGATCAGATTGAAAACTTGGCGGAAAAAATCGGCCATGTAATCTGAGAAAGCGCTGCGCAACTGTTCGATGTCGCTGATAACAGCGGACATTACGCGCCCGACGGGATTGTGATGGAAAAAACCGACCGGTTGTTGCACGACTTTACGGTAAACGCGGTCTCTGAGATCCGTGACGGCAGAAAGTCCCACATATTGAATCAACGTGCCGCCAAAATATTCCGCAACCGCCTTGAACAGGAAGATAAAAAGCAAAGCCAGCGCAAAGACAGACCAGACGTGATGTACCCGGGACGGAACCAAATCGTTCATGTACAGGATGCGGTCCGTGCCGGGAACTCGAAAGAGGACCAGTTTCTGAAGTGCGGATTGCGGGTTCAGCACTACATCTACGGCGGGCGCGATGGCAAGCGGCACGAGGCCTTCGGCAATTCCCATGGCGGCCATCAGAACAACACCAATAGCAAGCAGCCAGGTATAGGGCGAGAGATAGCCGAGTAACCGCCGGAATTCTTCGCCCTGCGTCATGTTGGAAGCGTTGTCTTTTATTTCAGAAGCCAAATGGAAGACCCTCAGCTCGAACGCCGCCACGAAATATCAAGCATTTTTGTCGAGGTCGCGATGCACGACCTTTGCCGAATATCCTTTTTTCTTGATCGCCCGCTTGATTATTTCCGCCAGCGCGACAGACCGATGTCGCCCGCCGGTGCACCCTAGCGCGACCGTCAGATAGCTTTTTCCTTCCTGAATGTAGTGCGGAATCAAGTACAGCAGCAAGCTTTCGATTCGACGCAGGAACTCGCCCGTTTGCGGAAAGGAACGGATGTAACGTGCCACGCGCGGATCCTTTCCGCTGAAGGGGCGCAAGCGCGGCACAAAGTGCGGGTTAGGAAGGAAGCGCACGTCGAACACGAGGTCCGCATCCGCTGGAATGCCGTAGCGGAATCCGAAGCTTACTACCGAGACAAGCAGCGGCCGCCGCCCCGGGTTTTGAAAGCGGTCGATGATGGACTGGCGCAGTTCGTGCACGTTGAATTTCGTGGTGTCGATGACGACGTCTGCCAGCCGGCGTATCGGAGCCATGCGCCTCCGCTCTTCGCGTATTCCTTCAGCGATGGAGCCGCCGCGTCCGAGCGGATGGGGACGCCGCGTTTCGCTGAAGCGCCGCATCAACGCTTCATCGCCAGCCTCGATAAATACGAGCGTCGCAGGGTGCTCGTTAACAAGCTGGCGATAAATGCCCGGCAGCTTGTCGATCTGTTCGCCTTCGCGCGCGTCCACCAGCAGCGCAGCGCGCTCAATCTCGCCGCCTTCCACATATAATTCGCTAAATTTTGGAATCAGCGCGACCGGCAGATTATCCACGCAATAGAATCCAAGGTCTTCAAATGTATTTAAGACGGATCCTTTGCCGGAGCCGGAAAGGCCGGTGAGAAGGACTAAGTGGTGTGCGTCGCGGGTTCGATTTCTGCGCGTGCGCTTCACGGCGGGAGCGCTAAGCCTTTACCCGTCGGCGGTGCGTGCTGGGAATGCGGAGGTCTTCGCGATATTTCGCGACTGTGCGGCGGGTTACGTGAATTCCTTCGTCGCTCAGCTTTTTCGTAATCTGCTCGTCAGTCAGCGGATGTGAAGCGTCCTCATCCTCAATCATTTTTTTGACGCGCCGCTTGAGCGAGAGCAGCGACATTTCGCTTCCCTGCGGGCCGTTCACCGATTCGCTGAAGAAATAGCGCAGCTCCAGCACTCCCTGAGGCGTGTGCACATATTTGTTCGCGACTGCGCGGCTCACGGTGGACGGGTGGACGCCAACTTCCTCGGCAACCTCTTTGATCATCATGGGCTTCAACTGATCGGCGCCGTAGTCGAGAAAATCGCCTTGACGGCGGAGAATCGACTGGCAAACACGCTGAATCGTATGCTTGCGCTGCTCGATATTTTTCATCAACTGAATCGCGGCAGTAAAACGCTCTTTCACGTAGTTGCGCACGTCGCGATCGGCGGCGTCGCGCGACAAAAGACGCCGGTAGGTGGGATTCAGACGAAGTTGCGGCAAGTCGTCATCGTTCATAAAAGCCTGCCACTCACCGTCCACTTTTCGGAATTGAACGTCCGGCTCGACGAGCCTGGGCTCCGTGCGGTTATAACGTAAACCCGGCCGAGGATCGAGCCGCTTGATCACATCCACGGCGCGCTTCACCAATTCGACCGGCCGGTTCAATGCGCGCGCCACTTCTTTGAGTTGGTTGTTTTGGAGTAACTTTAAGTGATCGGCGATGATCTGCTGCGCGAGAGTGTTCTGCGGGTCGATGAGCTTGAGCTGCATCAGCAGGCATTCCTGCAAATCGCGCGCGCCGATTCCCGGTGGGTCAAACTCCTGCACCATGGCAAGCGCTTCTTCCACGTCGTCCATGGAATAGTTGCCCGCTTGCGCGAGTTCATCGAGCGAGGCGGTTAGATAGCCGTTCTCATCCAGGTTGCCGACAATCGATTCGGCGATTTTACGTACGGTTTCCGTGCAGATGCTGACGCTAAGTTGCCAGTTGAGGTGGTCGGCCAGGCTCTGCGGCGAAGAGAGGAATTTATCGAACGAAGGCTTTTCGATTTCCTCGCGCTCGCTGTTGGAAATCCTCTCCGCTCCGGAATCGAGGTACTGGGTGAAGAAAGAGCCGAAATCGAATTCGTCAAAAGGGTTTGCCGGCGTTACTTCCGGAACTTTTTCAGTTTCCTTCTTGAGGAAGGCCTCGTCGGTATAGCTCTCCGCGGTGACTCCATCGTCTTCGGTAGCTTCATCGAGAACGGGATTCGCCATGATCTCTTGATTGATCATCTCGCGAAGCTCCAAGCGGTTCAGCGCCAAGACGCTGACCATCTGGACCAGGCCGGGCGTCAGTATCTGTTTCTGAGCGACGCGTAGATTAAGTTTGGGTTGGAGCCAATTCATAAATTCAGTTCAATTCAGCCGAAAACCTTCTCCCAGATAAATGCGTCTCACCTCGGCGTTCGTAGAAAGCTCTTTGGGCGTTCCGGCGAACAATATTTTGCCGTCACTGATGATGTAGGCGCGATTTGTGACCGCGAGCGTCTCGCGCACGTTATGGTCCGTCACCAGGATGCCAATTCCCGCCGCACTCAAATCCGCGATGATTTTTTGTATGTCAACAACCGTCAGCGGATCAATTCCAGAAAAAGGCTCGTCCAACAATACAAACGACGGCGACAAGACCAGCGATCGCGCGATTTCCAGGCGCCGCCGCTCGCCGCCCGACAGTACGTAAGCTTGGCTGTATCGCACTCCCTCGAGTCCCATTTGGGCCAGCAACTCCTCTACCCGGTCGCGCCGCTGTTCCGGAGTAAGAGGCAGCGTCTCCAGTACCGCGAGCAAATTTTCTTCCACCGTTAACTTTCGAAAAACCGAAGGCTCTTGAGGTAGGTAGCTGATGCCGCTTCGGGCCCGGAGGTACATCGGGAGGTCGGTAATATCCTCGCCGTCCAGTAGGACGCGCCCATAGTCCGGACGCGCTAGACCGACCAGGATGTAAAACGTCGTGGTCTTTCCGGCGCCGTTCGGCCCGAGCAACCCCACCACTTCGCCTTGCTGAATCTCCAAACTGACGTCGTTAACAACTTTCCGACCTCTATACGATTTGCTTAGATCGGCGGCCTGGAGTTTCAACATGCCGGCTCATTACTCAACTCGGTGCCTGGTAAGCGTGCGCGAACTCTCTTTTGAATCAATCAAAATCGTATCATTGGCCACAAAGAAGGTCAACGAATGGCCCGTTGTTGTGTCGCTTGAGGCATCCGTAAGTGTCGGTTTTCCACCGGAAAGGACGAATTTCCCGTCCGAAGCGGTATATTCCGCCTGCTCGGATGTCCCCCGGCGGTCGCCCTGCCTGACGACAACGCCTCCCAGGGCCAGCGCCCGGTCGAGCTGGCGGGCTCCCAAGGCCCCAGCAGGCGCCCCGCCTGATGCCGTACCAGGCCGAGCTTGAGGTTCCTGCCCAGGCGTTAGAAAGACGTCCAGGGTCGGCGATTGCAACGAGCCCTGCTGCGAATTGGCGGTAACGCCCCCCTCCAAATGCGCCTTTCCTGAGTCACTCCAATAGGTCAACTCGGGAGCCCGAATTTGCCATAGCGTGGGCCCCGTCTGTGTTCCGGTGAGTTTTACCGGAGATTTGGCCGATTGGGAGCTGGCCGACTTTCCAGGGGGAAGCTTTGGCCCCGTTCCTGGGGCGTTTGGGATTTGCCCGGAAGCCTGCGGGAATATTGCGACTACGCCGCCAGAGGCGATCAATTTTTTTTCGTCGCGCCAGATTTCGATCTGCTCCGCGTCCAATACAGATTCCCCCTGCCACATACGAGCGTGTCCGGAATAAAGCGCTCGACCGCTGGTGTTCGAGGCGCTGAGAGTGCTGGAAGAAATGTGAGTGGGGCCCGCACCTAGATTTACTTCATTATTCTGGGCAGATGACAGGTAGGTGGACGCCACGCCACCCGTCGCGCGAATTTCTCCAGACTTCTGATCGATGGATACGCTTCGCGCAGTTGTGCGGCTGGTCGAATCGAAAAGCACAGGCGAGCCGTCGAGAGTGACGAGATCGGTCGCGCTGACAATTCTGGTGCGCTCCGCTGTGGCTTGACGATCGGCCTGTTGAAAATGCACACTCCCGCTCTCATCCAGGGTTTCCCACTCTCCGTTCGCGCCAAAAACGGCGACGAGTTCCTTGGCCGTGCTGACTTGCGGCGCCCCGGAGCCAATCGTGCGATCTATTTCCGTGCCGGAATGTCCGAATAATTTGGCTAGCCGGCCATCACTGTCAAATTCCGTGACGAATTTCCTGGCATGCAATTCCGTTGTTTCACTGGCACTTTTCATTTCAATCGTGGCCGGCGTCAGTGTCTCGGCGCTTCGAGCGCGCGGCTGGCTTCCTTGCTTTCCATCGCCAAATATCACGCGCAACGATTCCGTTTTCAAAGCGCGCGACTGGCCGTCCTGCCGAGAATCAAGAACCGTGCCGCCGCTTGTGGTCATCATACGAATGATATTCTGCGGCGCCATCGCAAGTTCCACATGCCCGCTTGAAAAATGGTCCGTTCCGGCAGGGGCCTCGCGTGTTCCTTCCACGTGGCCATCGGCGATCAACTTCTCTATCCAACCCGCTGAATTGAGGAATGCTTCGAACTGGTTGCCAGAGACCGTCGTCTTCCCTCCGGACCCTGCCGAATGAATCACGGGATGCCCTTCGGCGGTGGCGTGTTGCGCTCGGAAATCCGCGTCGAGATCGATCGTAATTCTGTCTGCGGAGAGGTCGCGGTTTCCTTGAGTAACATGAGCAGGGGCGGAAAGGATCACCTTGCGTTCATCGCGTCGAATCTCAAGACTGCTCCCGGTCACATTCACCGGTACTCCGTTCGTCCGATCGGACGGCGAAAGGTCCATTTGCACATCGTGTTCCAACAGGACAACCGATTTTTGAGTGCTGTATGTAACACCCAGGGCATGTCCGTGGCCCTGTGGAAAACGGAAAGCGACCGGATCAGGAGTGGAAGCGTCGCCGGTTTCGCGGTTGAACGTCAGATCGCGAGTGGTGACGTGAATCACTCGGTCGCCGCTACCCGGAGGTGGATTTGCGCCGGCCAGGTCGATTTGCACGTCACCCTCGCATCGCACCGCGCCTGTCTTCGGCTCGTAACTGCATTGCCGCGCATGGATATTGTCGTTCCGGTTTCCCTCGCGCCCATAAATGGTCATCCACACGTCTTCCAACAGATAAGTGTTCTGATCCTTGTACTGGGTGGCGTGGGAAGCGCGGACTGTAAATATCGTGCGGTCACCTTCTACCTTTGAGAATGTCGTTTGGTCCGATTGCTGCTGCACCGTTGCCGGCACGGCGCGAGGCTGTGCTTGATGCGACCGAGATTCGCGTATGGCGCGCTGCGAATACACGCCAACGACAACCAGAGAGATTATGCCGGCAGCGATTGCCGCCCAACGTGCATATCTCGCTGCTTCTTTATTCTGCAATGCCGATTCTCCGTCGCTCTCGCGCTTCCAACTGCATGCGAGTTTGGCAAGCTGTGTGGATCACCACGCATCCGCAATCATTGAAATGTTAGAAGCTGATTATAGGTGAGAGGTTTCCAGGCAACAACTCGTGAGGGCGGCGTTATTCACCGTGGGCAAGTATGCCCAGCCCGGCAGCGGCGACGCTGTCGCGCGTCGTGTTCTTAACCAGGTACATCGCCTCATCGGCCAGGTGGAGCAGCTCCGCTTTGGTGAGGGAATCAGTAGGATAAGAGGCTACGCCCACGCTGGCCGTAATGTGGACGTTAATGCCGGTTTCCTTCAGCCAGACCGCCTCTCGAATCAATTTGTGCAGGCGGCGTGCCACGCCAAATGCGTTTTCCTTGGATGTCTGGGGCAGCAGCACCACAAATTCGTCTCCGCCATAGCGGAAGGCGAGGTCGATCAGACGGCACTTGTCCTTCACGGCTGCGCCGATCTCCGCAAGCAACCTGGAGCCAACCAAGTGACCGTAGGTGTCGTTGACGTTCTTGAAGTGGTCCAGGTCGATAAAGATCAGCGAAAACTCAAACGCGTAGCGGTGCGAGCGATAAATCTCAGTATCCAGCATGAAATTCAAATGCCGGGCGTTATAGAGACTTGTGCAGTCATCCGTAATCGTGAGTTCGTGGATCCTCTGAACATGGCGCGCATTTTCGATCGCGATTGCGGCATAGTCCGCCAGCGCTTCCAAAAGCGCCAGATCGCGCTTGCTGAATCCTTCAGGACCGATGCAATTAATCAGCTCGATTACTCCCAGGCACTGATCCCGGAAACGCACGGGAACGGCCACGATCGAGCGCGTTTCCATCTTGGTCTTGGAGTCCACCTGTTTGAAAAACCGGGAGTCCGTACTGGTATCCGGCACCACCACCGCTTCGCCGGCTTGGGCCACCCAGCCTGCGAGACCCTGCCCAACCTTGATGCGCACGTCCTTAAGCGCTTCAGCGCCTTTGCCCGTAGCAATTTGAAAGAAAAGTTCTTCTTTTTCCAAGTCCATCAGGAGTAATGACCAGGTGTCGGGCCGCAATACCTCGTTGATCTTTTCCATGATCGTGCGGAGCACTTGGTCGAGCTGGAGGGAAGACGTGAGGGCTTTTCCCAGCTCATGAAAAACAGTCACCTCGTTGGTGCTTTCGGGAATATCCGGACCAATGCCCGGAGTTTGGCGCCTTTCAACGCCGGCGAACGGCCGGATGTCCGTGGATCGCTTTATGCGTTCAGCAGCCACACGTTCCTTGGGGTCTGGAGAATCTTTGGGCAACCTTCTCATTATAGAGAACGCTTTCCGCTATTCGCAACGGCCTTAACGGCGGCGATTGACGAATGGCCAATAGGGTGAGATTGCGATGATATTTGGCGAACATTGACACTCCCGCGACCCGCGCCTATATTTTGTGTGTCAGTCGGTCCCGGCGGATGTCTTCTACACCTTTCGGTGAACATCTAAAACGCGAGCGGGAAATGCGAGGCGTCTCTCTGGAAGAAATTTCCTCGGCCACGCGCATCGCCCCGCGCTTTCTGGTGGCGTTGGAGAATGAGCAATGGGACCAATTACCCGGTGGCGTTTTCAATCGTGGATTTATCCGCGCTATTGCACGCTTCCTCGGCCTCGATGAAGATAGTCTGGTGTCAGAATATGCGCTGGTTACGAAAGGCCGGACCGAACCGGGCGTCGTAGCTGACCCTCCGATCGAATCGGGCAGGCGCTACCAGGAGATTACGCTGGTGATTGTTTTAGCGGTCTTACTCATTGCGGGCGCGGTCTTCGCCGCGGTCCATTTCGGCCCGAGGCTTGCCGCCCGGTGGCATAAGCATTCGGCACAGTCGGCTAACATGCCTGCGCCGGTCCCTGGAGAATCCCATTAGCGCTGATCTCCGCGACAGTATCCGTACCGGCCACGCGACGCCGGAACAAAAGCTCGCGGTTTTTTCCGGCGGGGGTTCGCTGGCGCCCGAACATCGCGCGGAGTTACTTACACTTCTTACAGCCGATTCCGATCCTGCCATCGCGGAACGCGCTCAGAGCGTCATTTTAACGCAGCCTCTCGAGCCTTTCCTTCTCGCGCTCGCGAATCCGGATGCGGACCCTCGCCTGTTCTCTTATTGCGCCGACAATTTGTCTCAGAAACCGGGGATTGCCGACGCACTCGCAAAGAATCCCGCTTGTCCCTCGGGGGTGGTCGCGCACGTTGCCTCGCGTTTGAGCGCCGCTGGAGTACAAGCGCTGCTGGACGATCTGGACCGGCTTAGCTCCGACGCGCGATTGGTTGTCGCGCTCACTCATTGCAAAGCCGCGACGCCCGAACAGCAGGAACTGCTGGTCGAATTACAAAAAACTGAAGGACTGGCGGTACCGGAGATCGAAGAAGCTGCCGCTGAAATCGAGCCGGACGTAAAGAAGCGTGTAACCCTGCTTCAGAGACTTGCGCACATGAACGTCGTGGAGCGAATCCAGCTCGCGCTCAAAGGCGGTCGCGAGGAACGTATGCTTTTGATCCGTGATCCGAATAAAATCGTGCAGCGGGGAGTGATGCAATCTCCGCGACTCACGGATCTCGAAGTCGAAAACTTCGCCGCCATGACCAACGTCTCCACTGAAGTCTTGCGCATCATCGCGGCGAGCCGCGTCTATATGAAAAGTTACACCGTGGTGAAAAATTTGGTGAGGAACCCCAAGACGCCTCTGGATGTTTCGTTGCACCTGCTCCAGCGTCTAAACCCTTTTGACCTCAAGCTTCTGTTATCGAATAAGAATATTCCGGAAACATTGCGCTCTACGGCCGCGAAGCTTCATCGCCAACGGTCCTTTGCGCGGCCTAGCACCTAATGCGAAGTTGAGTTCGGGGCGCCGCTGACGGGCGCAACGGCAAGAGAGGATGTCACCTTTTTCTTGTATTCTTCCGCCTTCGCGAGGATTTCTTTTTCATCTAACGTGAGCATCTGCCTGTCTCTCATCACGATATGGCCTGCGATCACCACCGTCCGCACGTCGGTTGCCTTCAACGCGTAAACCAGCTCCGAATATACGTCGTACATCGGAGTGGCGTGCGGCGCGCCGATGTCCACCAGAATCAGGTCCGCTTTCTTGCCCGTTTCGAGCGAGCCGATAGTCTTTTCCAGATGCAGGGCACGTGCGCCGTTGATGGTGGCCATTTCAACCACTTGTTTCTCGGGCAATGCGCGCGGGTCCATCCGCGCCACTTTCTGCAGTTTTGCCGCCAGATCCATTTCTTCGAACAAGTCGAGAGTGTTGTTGCTCGCAGCGCCATCCGTAGCTAGTCCGATGGGCTCGCCCGCGGCCAGCATTTCCGGTACGGGCATCACTCCCGCGGCTGTTTTCATATTGCTGGATGGGTTGTTGATGCAGCCGACGTTGAAATGCGCCAGCGTGGCGATGTCCGCCTGATCCACCCAGATGCAGTGCGCTCCAATCACATCCGGGCCGAGAACGCCGGCGAGTTCCAGGTAAGCTACCGGTGTTGCGCCATGTTTCTCGCGGCTTTGCTCCAGTTCAAATTGCGCTTCGGCGATGTGAATCAAAATTGGCGCGCCATTGCGGCGCGCCAAGGCCGCCGCATCCTGCAAAGTTTTTTCGGAGCAGGTGTAGATCGAATGCGGCGCCACCGCAGCGATAATCAGGGGGTCGCCCCTCCATTGATCCAGATATTTCTGCGTGTAGGCCAGCGCTTCGCCGGGAGTCTTATTGTCGGGTGCGGGAAAATCGATGATGGTCTCTCCCAAGACACCGCGCATTCCCGCATCTTTGGTTACGCGCGCCACAACATCCTCGAAATAGTACATATCCGCGTACGTCGTGATGCCGCCGCGCAACATCTCGAGCACTCCCAGTTTGGTCCCCCACTTGACAAAATCCGGAGTAACGTTGCGCGCTTCCGCAGGAAAAATATATTTTTGAAGCCATTCGTCGAGCGCGAGGTCGTCGGCCAATCCGCGAAACAGGCTCATCGCGGCGTGCGCGTGACCGTTAATCAGGCCCGGCATCACAATCGCGCCATGCGCATCGATCGTCTGCGCGGCCTCGAATCGGCTCTCGATCTCGGCACGCGGGCCTACTGCGACGATCGAATCGCCGCGAATGGCTACCGCGCCGTCTTCAATCACTCGCCGCTGTGCGTCCATGGTGACGACAGTTCCACCGGTAACCAGCAAATCCACTTTGTCTTTGGCGGATGCTGTTGAAGAGAGAACCAAAGCCGCAACGCAACATATCAGCGCGGGAAACACGAGGTTCGGGCAGCTTCTCCAAAAACAAAACCTTTTTCTGTTTTGCATTTTTCCTCTGGCGCGCGGAAAATCCCTACAGAAATGCGGAATCAAAGGGCCGCGGCAACAGTTTCGCAGCGCTCTCGCGCTCGACCTTGCCTTTCAGGTTTGCAAGAATCACCGGCACATCTCCACAGAATTCCCAAACGATTTGGCGGCAGGCCCCGCACGGAGGCGTCAGCGCATCTGTATCGGTTACAACCGCGATCGCTTCAAATCCACGCTCGCCTTCTGACAAGGCCTTAAATATGGCCACGCGTTCCGCGCAGCAGGTAAGCCCGTAACTTGCGTTTTCGATGTTGCAGCCGGTATAAATTCTTCCAGACTTCGCGCGCACGGCTGCACCAACGCGAAAATCCGAAAACGGCGCGTGCGCGTTTTCCCGGGCCTGTTTCGCCGCCAAGATTAAAGCGTCATATTCGCCCATGACTTGCCTTTGGGACGCCAGCCAGCGGCCAGCCTCCACTTTTAATTTTTATCCGCGGCAATTCGCGGAATAACAGCACGGAGAAGCGCGATGAATTGGCCCCTCACGCGCTCGCCCGTTTCCAGCACTTCGGAGTGATCCAATGGCCGATCCAAAATTCCCGCCGCCATATTCGTGACGCAGGAAATCCCAAGGACGCGAATTCCCATGTGGCGCGCCACAATCACCTCCGGCACCGTGGACATTCCGACCAGATCGGCGCCAATGGTCCTTAAGTAGCGAATCTCCGCTGGAGTTTCATAGCTGGGGCCTAGAAGCGCGGCGTACACGCCTTCGTGCGCTTCGATGCCGAGCCGCTTGGCCTCCGCCAAGGCAATTTCGCGATACGAACGCCAGTATGCCTGCGTCATATCCGGAAAACGCGGGCCAAAGCGTTCGTCGTTCGAACCGACCAGCGGATTCGCACCCTGCAGATTAATGTGATCGCGTATCACCACCAGCGCGCCCTGCTTAAACTCGGGATTAATCCCGCCCGCGGCGTTTGTCAAGATGGCAGAGCGCATCCCCATCCGTCCAAAGACCCGCATTGCAAACGCCACTTCGCGCGCTGAATAACCTTCATACAGGTGAACGCGGCCCTGCATCGCCGCAACGGCGATACCCTCTGCTTTTCCGATCACCAGAAGGCCGCTGTGCCCCACTGCTGTTGAGCGCGGAAAATTTGGAATTTTCTGGTAAGGGATGCGCATGGCGTCCGTCAACTCATCCGCGAATGCGCCGAGTCCCGAGCCGAGTACGAGCGCAATCTTCGGGCGCAACTTCGTTTTCGATAAGATGAATTTCGCAGCGCGTTCGGCTCGCGCATATTCCGTGTCGCGCGCTGAAGCCTTCGAACGAGCCGCGCTCATCGCAGCATAACTCCCACGATGGACGCAGACATCAGATTCGCCATGGTCCCAGCCAGCATGGCGCGAATGCCAAGCCGTGCAAGTTCAGCTTTCTTGTTTGGAGCGAGTGCGCCGATGCCGCCGATCTGTATGCCGATCGAGCTGAAGTTCGCGAAACCGCACAGCGCAAACGTGGCGATGGTAAAGGATCGCGGGTCCAGACCGTCCTTCATTGGCCCAAGCCGCTGAAAAGCGACAAGTTCGTTCGTTACCATGCGCAGCCCGAGCAAATTGCCAATGGCGTGGCAATCCTGCCAGGGAATGCCGATGACCCATGCGATAGGCGAAAAAAGCCAACCGAAAATTTGCTCCACGCTCGACGGGAACCAGGAAATTCCGATATGCGTCAGCCCGTTGTGGACCACACCGAAAATTCCATCCACCAGATAAATCAGCGCAATAAAAGTAATCAGCATCGCGCCCACGTTCACCGCCAGATTCAAACCGTCGATCGTGCCACGCGAGATCGCGCCCAGCGCGTTCGTGTCGCGTTCGAGGGGAGCCATTTCCACGCGGCCGGAAGTTACGGGGATTTCCGTCTCCGGCACGAGCATTTTTGCGAGCAAGATAGTTCCCGGCGCGGTCATGATCACGGCGGCGAGCAGATGCTTTGCTTCGACGCCATAAAGGATGTAAGCCGCCATGATTCCGCCGGACACGTGCGCCATGCCGCTTGTCATCACCGTCATCAATTCTGAACGCGTCAGCTCAGGAAGAAATGGGCGGATCGTTAGCGGAGCTTCGGTCTGCCCCATGAAGATACTGGCGGCGACGTTGAGGGATTCCGCGCCGCTCGCGCCCATCAGCCGCGTCATCACGCGCGCAGCTTGCTTGATGATGAATTGCATTACGCCGTAGTAATAGAGCAGCGCGAAAACCGCGGCGATAAAAATAATTGTGGGCAGGACTTGAAACGCGAAGAAAAATCCCATGGGCGAGCCTTTCTTGCCGAGGTCGCCAAAAACAAATTGCGAGCCGAAAAACGCGAAATCGAGCACCCAGTTCACCGCAGCGCCGGCTTTCTGAAACAGCAAACGGCCGTATTCCCAGCGCATCACCAGAAAAGCGAATACGATCTGCAGACCCAGGCCCCATGCGACGGTCTTGTAACGGATAGCCCGGCGATTGGTGGAAAACAGAAACGCCAGGCTCATCATGGTAATCATTCCCAGAATGCCTACCAGGCGGTGCATTCGACGCTCGCTCCTATTTTGTGCCGCGCCAGCTTACTCGGTTTCCGTTGCACCAATAATTTTTCGCACCAGCGGCGAATTTGGCGGCGGCTGCTCGCCAATTTCAAAGCTTCGCGACAACAAATCCACCGCGTGCGGCAGCCGAGAATCCAGGTTGTAGTGAACGGTGCAAAGATTCGCGCCGGCCTCAACCTTATCGCCAATCTTCTTTTCGAACACGATTCCCACGCCGGGATCTATCGAGTCTTCCTTCTTTTCGCGTCCGCCACCCAGTGTCATGCTGGCGATTCCCACCTGCTCGCAGTGAATCGCGGTCACGTAACCGGACTGCCGAGCGGTTATCCGCGCGGTATGTTTCGCACGCGGCAACCGCGCCGGATCGTCCACGACGGCTGCATCGCCGCCTTGCAAGCGGATGATCTCGCGGAATGTATCACGTGCACGCCCCGATGTAATCATTTCCGCGGCGAGCTTCCGTCCCTCGTCCACCGTCTTGGTTCGCTTCCCCAGGAAAAACATCCAAGCCGCAAGCTCGTCGCAAAGTTCGCGAAGGTCTTTAGGCCCCTGGCCATGCAGAATCTCGATGCATTCCTCCACTTCCAGCGCGTTACCCACTTTGCGGCCCAGCGGCTGCTCCATATCCGTGATCAGCGCGACGACCTTCTTCCCCATGCGCGTTCCGGTCTCTACCATTAATCCCGCCAGATATTCGGCATCCGACTGCTTCTTCATGAACGCGCCGTCGCCCGTCTTCACATCCAAAACCAGCGCATCAATTCCCTCAGCCATTTTCTTGCTCATGATCGACGCACAAATGAGGTAGGGACTTTCCACCGTGGCAGTGACGTCGCGCAGGGCATAGAGCTTTTTATCCGCGGGCGCGATTTCCGGCGTTTGGCCAATCAGAGCGCAATGGCACTTCTCCAGCACTCGCCGAAATTCTGGGAGACCCAAGTTGACGTTGAACCCCGGAATCGATTCCAGTTTGTCTAGCGTCCCGCCGGTGTGCCCCAGTCCTCGTCCACTGATCATGGGAACGTAAAGTCCGGCAGCCGCCACCACCGGCGCAATCACCAGCGATGTTTTGTCGCCTACACCCCCCGTGGAGTGTTTATCCACTTTCGCTGCCGGCAAATCCGGCCAATCGAGCACCACGCCTGAATGAAGCATGGCCTCGGTGAGCGCGGCAAGCTCCGCGCTGCTCATCCCGCGCCAAACCACAGCCATCAGCCAGGCAGCAATCTGGTAGTCGGGAATATGCCCGCGTGTGACTCCCGCAATAAGAAACTCAATCTCTTCGCGGGAAAGTTCCGCGGCGTCTCGCTTTTTGCGGATGAGGTCAACAGCGCGCATGAAGATGGATAGGCGGCCAAACTAGCATTGCGAGCGAGACACGTCAATGAGCGTGAACGATCGGTAGTGGGTCACTTTCCGATTAGCGCCTTTACGAAGCACCAGGGCTCGTCTCAAAACAACCCATCGTGGGCATTGTTGGTGTAGTGACTATTCATCAGTAGTAATCAGCGGTTCGGAGGACTTGCTCAACAGAATCGACTGGGTGTAGCGTCTTTCTCAATGGAACAAGTCAAGCCTCGACGAAAGGCACTCTTCGTCTTCATATGGGGAGTTCTCATCTGGGGTTGTTCAACTGCACTGGCGATCACTTTCTTCGACTGGTACACAATCCATCAGATCGCCGCGCCCCACAAGATCGTTGGTCGGTTCGTACTATTTATGGCCGCAGGAATTTTGATGGGTCTCTTACTGTGGAATAGGCGTGAAGCACTAGATCGCAAGAAAATGACACGAACCGGAGACATTGTGCGATTCGTACTTTTTGTCAGCCTAATGCTGGGGCTTGTCTACGCACTATTGGCTATGACCCGTCATTGAATCCAATTTCGCCGAAGCAGAGCCGTTGGAAGTTGCAACCAATGCGCGGCGCCCCTAGAGGAAATTTGGTTAAAACTTGGGAGGACGAGCAGCGATCTCGGCGGCAACGCGTTGCACTTCGTCGTGGACGAGGCCGTTGGAAACTAGGATTGAGGAACCGCCGGGATTGTACGGGCCGCCGGAAAGATCGGTGACGTTTCCGCCCGCTTCCGTTACGATGAGCATACCGGCTGCGGTATCCCAGGACTTCAGGCCGAACTCCCAGAAAGCCTCGAACCGGCCGCAGGCCACCGAACACAGATCGAGCGAAGCCGCGCCGTCGCGCCGCACACCATGCGAACGCAGCGTGAACTCCCAGTAGTAATGAATATTTAAACTATCGGTGCGCTTGTGCGTGGGAAATCCGGTGGATACCAGGCTCTCGCCCAAACGCTCGACAGAAGAAACATGGATCGGTTTTTGATTAAGGTATGCGCCCTCGCCGCGCGAAGCGTAAAACATCTCGTTCGCGACAGGATTAAACACCACTCCCGCAATCGGTTTGCCGTTTTCCAACAAGCCAATCGAAGCCGCGAAGCACGGATAGCCATGCGCGAAATTTGTGGTGCCGTCGAGCGGGTCTACATGCCAGACGAACGCCGAAGCCGCGCCATCCTTGCCCGAGCCTTCCTCCGCGACGATCGCATGCTGCGGAAAATCATGTCGCAAACGCGCCACAATGACCGCTTCCGACCGCCGATCGGTTTCGGTGACCAGGTCCACGTCGCCCTTATACGTGATTTTCTTTGGGCTGGCGTGCCCAGCAAGAATAATGGCCCCCGCCTCGCGTGCGGCTTCTATTGCGGTCTGAAGGTATCGGTTCATGATGTTGAGTGCGACAGCTCGCGCGCGCTGGCAGTTGCTATCGCGGCGCCGCGGCAGTGAAATATTCTTTGCGGTAACGCACCGTATTCCCCGACTTCACCTGAACGGCAATGTGACGATGGCTGCCGGGCGGCGGCACGGGAGTCGGATAGTATCCCAGCAAATATTGCGTCCGCAATTCGCGGTCGATGCGGTCAAAAGTTGCGTCGAGCTGTTCCATTTCGTCTACCATAAACATGGCCCCGCCGGTGCTATCGGTAATGGTAATTAACGCATGCTCGCCGGCCGTATTTCGCCCGCTTTCATTCGCCGGCCGTATCACGATGGAATAAAGCAGAGCCTCCGACGCAATCGCAGCTCGCCGCGCGTCTTCAAACTTCGAAACGCTTGTCGTTTCCCCGGCATCCGTCACCATAACGATTGCCCGCCGCCTGTCTCCCGGACGCCGCCGCAGCGAATTCGAACCCAGCACAATCGCATCGTAGATAGAAGTTCCCGAACCTGAACTGATTCGGCGGACTGCTTCCTGAAGTTTCGGCACATCGGCGGAAAACTCCGAAAGCTGGGTGACTTTTTCATCAAATTCAAAAACGCTCAGCGTGTCCCCAGGCCGCACCACTTGCCGGACGAAGTGAGCGGCAGCTTCCGCTTCAAACTTCATGTCCTTATACGTGCTCATGCTCGAATCGACCATCAAAGCAAGATCCAGCGGACGATTGGTTTCGGCTTCGAAGCGCTCAATTTTTTGCGGTACGCCCTCTTCAGAAATTGCGAACACATCTTGCGTGAGATCGGGAATCGGCCGGCCCTCGGCGTCGATTACACTCGCAAGAATATTCACGAGATTCGTCTGCACGCGGATCACGCCGGACTGTTTCGGTTGTTGCGCGCGCAGAGCCGCTCCCAAGCCGGCACATGCTAGAAATCCAGCGGACAAGCTGGCGACGCTGAATCCAACTGCGCGAAGGGTTTTCTTCATTTGTTTGTCTGAAGATTAGATTCATCCGGCCGGGAATTGGCTTCCTGAGAGGCTTTCTCGCCTTCGGCCCAAACCGCGCCGTCCGCAAAAAACTCCTTCTTCCAGATCGGCACCGTCCGCTTCAGCGTGTCAATGGCGTAGCGGCATGCGTCAAACGCTGCGGCTCGGTGCGCGGAGCATACGGCAATCCATACACTGGTTTCGCCTACCTCGATACGTCCGAGACGGTGAACGATGGCCAGGCGATGAATTGGAAATTGTGCGCGGATCTGCGCGCCAATCTCGCGCATTTTAGCCAGCGCCATCGGCTCGTAGGCCTCGTACTCGAGGTAAAGCGTGCGCCTTCCCTTAAAGTTGTTGCGCACGAAACCATCAAAAACCACGACGGCGCCGTCTTCCGGAGCTTTCAAATTCTCAAGAAGCTCGCGCACCTGGCTTGGCTGGTGCACGAGCTGAAATACGTCATCGGTAACGGCTGTTTGCCGGCCGCCGCTGACGGGCGGCAGAAAAGCCACTTCGTTGCCATCCACAAGCGGAGCCCGCCATTCGGCATATTCCTGATTTACCGAAGCCGCAATCGAACTTCGAAATTCGGCGAGCCTCGGAAACCGCCGCGCGTAACGCTCGAAAAGATCTTCCACGCGAGCGCCTTCGGAGAGGTCGGCATCGTCCTCCGCCGCACCTACGATTTCTTTGAGTTGCCCAAAAAAAAGCACTCGCACGCGCATGAGGAATTCATTCTATCGCGCAGAAGGCTTCAAAGCGATGCGAGAGTCCCGGATGGTAGCGGGTGAAACGAGCCTGCGGTGCAAACTTTCACATTTGCCGGCCTAAGCCTCCAAATTGCGCTAAGATTCGCAATCGACGAAGAAGGTGCGGGACGCCGCATCCGGCGCCATGTTCCCAAGTTTTTGAAAAACAACAAATGCTGCGCGCCTCTTGGAATAAACGATCGGGAGATTCCTCGGTCCGGTCAATTCCGTTCGGCGTAACTGAGTGCTTGGAATTCGCGATCGGCACGGAGGGAATTTCATGAAAGTTCTGATTTCCGGTGGATCGGGACTCGTGGGAACGGCGCTGACGGAATCGTTGCGAAGCGATGGGCATGCGGTGTCTCATTTAGTTCGGCCCGGAGGCGCAGCCTCAGCAGGCGACATGCGTTGGGACCCAGTCAGCGGATTTATCAACGTGAATGCGATGGAAGCCGCCGACGCGGTCGTAAACCTGAACGGGGCCAGCATTGGCGGTGGCAGATGGACGCCCGAGCGAAAAAAAATCCTTCGTACCAGCCGAGTGGATTCGACGCGCTTTCTGGTGGACACTCTCGCGCGCCTGGACCGGAGGCCGCGCGTATTCGTTTCTGCCTCCGCAATCGGGTATTACGGCAATCGCGGTGATGAAACTCTCGACGAGTCCAGCGCGTCAGGAAGCGATTTCCTGGCGGAGCTCTGCCGCGACTGGGAAGCGGAAGCCATCCGCGCACAAGCAAGCGGCATCCGCACCGTAATAACACGCTTCGGCATCATTCTTTCCGCAAAAGGCGGAGCGCTAACGCAAATGCTTACTCCATTCAAATTGGGATTGGGCGGGCGGCTGGGAACGGGGAAACAGTGGATGTCCTGGGTGGCGCTTGATGATGTAGTCGGGATTCTGCGCAGCGCGATCTCAAACGAACAAGCCAGCGGGCCGGTGAACGTCGTGGCTCCTAACCCGGTCCAGAATTCCGAATTCACGCGCGTGCTTGCCGGCGTCCTGCATCGCCCGGCGATTTTTCCCGCACCGGCTTTCGCATTGCGCGTCGCTCTTGGCGAAATGGCCGACGCCCTTCTCTTATCCAGCCAAAGAGTTCAAGCGGAACGCCCACCCACCGCCGGATACGCTTTTCGATATGAGAATCTCGAGCCGGCCCTTCACGCAATTCTCGCGAAGCATTAGCCCGCTTTCGCTCGCTTCGCAGTCGCGCGCGCTGCGAAACACCCCAATGCGCCCCGCTTAGTGCCACTCCATCGCGCTATCGCCTTATTTCAGTACGGTGAGAGTGGCTTCCACTTTAAGCACGCGCCCCGTAAGCGGATCCGTGGCCACTGTGGCTTCTGACTCCTGTCCGTCGCGAAGCAGCAGCGTCACGTCGCCGCGAAATTGCCGAATCATCGGCTCGTCACCCGGGGGCGGTTCTCCCGCGGTCCAATCTTTACCTCCATCGATATGACCGTCTTTATCTCTGGACGGCACATACAAGGAAGAGCGGTCGATCTTGAGTTGTATGCTGAATCTACCGGGGGTTGAAAGGAGATGACTCTGACTTATACGATAATCGATATCGCTGACGTCGATATTCGTTCCAACGTCGACATACTGGAACGAAGCTTCCCCTGTCTTTGAGATTATTGAGTTGACCGGAACGCGAACGCCCATGCGCAAAGACGACGTCAAGGATGCACGGGACAATATAAAAGGAATTGAGTAAGGCATGCTGCTGATCTTTTTGGTTCCCTCATACTCAGTTAGGACTATTTGAAGCTTTGCAGGCTGCTCGATCGCTTCGGGAGCGGGCGTCTCGGTGGCAGGCTTGTCCTGCGCCCTAGCCGCTGGTGCCGCAAATAACAGCAGCGCGGCACATATTCCAAGCCAAGATGAAACCTTCATCGGTTGCCTCCGGCAAATCAGGTTTCGAGTGCTGTATCAGAGACGCCGCCATGCGTGGTTTAGTTCAGAAGAGGCCAGGTCCCTTGTCCGAATCCGCCACAGGCGTGGCTAGCGGTTCCAGCGGAGCAATTTCAATCGGTTTTAGTTCAAGCGGCTTCTGCGGTTCCTCTTGTGCGGCGTAAAGCTGTTCGCTATCGACAGGCGTGCTGTGTACCGCCTCGTAAAACTTCACAACAGCGAGAAGTTCTCCCTTGGGAACGAGGACTTCGGGTTCGCGCCGAATTCTGGAGGAAGGGACTGAGCGCGATATGACTTCCTTTCGAGAATAATTCGGTATCGCAGTCGCATTCGGGAAAGCAGTCGCGGCATTCGGAGTCGGAGACGTTGTCGGCACAACTTCTGTCACGGTCGGAGCAGAAACACGCCGGCGCGGCAAACCAGTGATCACAGCTATCAATAGAGTGGCGAGAACGACTACGCCCGCAGCGTAGGACAAAGGCCGACGAGATACCTGCTCCCAAATTCTCCACGCATCCCAACTCCAGCGCTTCGGAGCAGGTCCAGCGGCAATTCGCTCGCGCAGGCGGGTCATGAATTGCGGGGAAGGCTCCCCTGCAACCAATGCATCCACGCCGCGATCCACCAGCAAGCGAACCGCCTTGGCATGATCGTAAGCTTCTCGGCAAGCCTCGCACTCCGCCACATGCGCCAGCAACTCGAGTTCGCTCTTGGGGCTCAGCTCGCCCAGCGCAAAATCCTTTGTCCGCTCCATTATCTGCTCGGATTTCTTTTGACAATCCATTCGAGGCTCTCCGCTAATTTCTTCCGCGCTAAAAATAATCGTGACTTCACCGTGCCTTCCGGCAGTCCTGTGAGTTTTGCCACTTCGCTGGTGTTGTAGCCTTCGATGGCTGCGAGCGTCATCACCAGGCGCAGCTTTTCAGGCAGGGCGTCCAGCGCCCGCGCCACCTGACGCTCGAATTCCCGAGCGGCGGTGACATTTTCGATTCCAGCGGCGCGCTGGCCATCCAGGAACGCAGCGTGTTCGCGCCGCTCGCGCCGGCCGGCCGCTCGAATGCGATCGAGCGCGAGCCGCCACGCCGTTCGCACTAGCCACGCCCGAAAACTTTCGCGGTCCCGCAGACGATGAAAATTGCGGTACGCGCGCAGCATGGCTTCTTGCGCCACGTCTTCTGCTTCCGCTGGATTGCGTAGCACACCCAGCGCAACGCGATAGGCCAATGTAGGACAGTCAGCCAATCGCCGCTCGAACTCGCGTTCGAGCGAAGCGTCCTGGCTCACCGCGCTACCCGGAAAACTGGCTGCCAATGCATCCATCTCGGTCCCACTAAGCCAGACGCCGGTAACGGGGTTTCGGTTCACTAGTTTTGGAGAGAAGAAACGGATTGATTACAGGTCCAACCGCTCAAGCAGCGCGCCCAGGTTCGAGCCGTCCACCACCAGGTCCGGGCGCTTGGTAGCAAAATCTTCCACTTCATCGAGCGCTTGAAATAATCGCATCTTTGCCACTGCGTACTCCTCGGTCCCAGTAAGCGCGCGCCCTGTCCGCTTCGTCCACAAATCCAGAGCGTCGCGGCGTACAAATATGCGGACCGGGAACATCGACTTGCGGTCGGCGGACACGTAATAGATATATTCATTTCCCGCGGCGCCGTCCTGCTTCGCGGGATGCACGTCTTGGAACTGGTATTGGTAAACGTACCCGCTTTCCGCGGAGTAGACCTTGATTCGCCGCACTGTTTCCGGTTTCGTCATCCCGGCATTATTCGGCTGCGCTCTTTTGGTGTCAATCTCTGCGTTAATCCACAAGCCGCTCCCATAATGGAATTGGATCCTTGCCATTGCGGGAATGAAATATTGGAAATCGCGCCTCTCACTCCCGCATCGGTCTGGTCCGCTCACGAGGAATCTTGTCCTCGAAAGACATGTAACTTCCCTGCGCGTCGCTGCTTACATTGAGCTTTCTTCTTCCGGCGACGGCGCGCGATGAGTTAAGGAAAGTGTGCTCCGCTTTGGCACACCTGTTGCCCTACTGATTTTTGTGATGTTAGTTTCAGTCCAACTGAAAAACTCGCGGTCGGATCACCTGCGCGATTCGAATTCCAATGTCTGTGCCTCCCGAACACTTCTGCGGATTCTTGCCCGCAAAATCTCTTGGTATGTTGTGTCAATTCTCCCAATCGCGCTCATCGGCTGCGGTTATGCGGGTACTCCACCTTCGCCACCGCCGCCGAATGTTGTGGTTGCGATTCAGCCCGCGGGCGCCAGCCTATTTCTCGGCCAAACGCAGGCATTTCAGGCCACCGTCACCGGCAGCACGAACACAAACGTCACGTGGGAAGTAAACGGCGTTGCGGGCGGCAGCGCGGCCTCTGGAACAATTTCTTCTATTGGTCTCTTTACTGCCCCGGCAATTCTGCCTCCCGGCGCGAGCGTGAGCGTCACGGCAGTAAGCCAGGTCAACCCAAAAGACAGCGCTTCGGTCCCGGTGACTTTGCAAGACAACATCGTGGTTAGCGTGCTCCCGCTGTCCGCGACCCTATCAACAGGAGCGGCGCAGGTGTTCACAGCAACAGTTACCGTAACAACGGGCAGCCCTTCGACTGCCGTTACATGGAGTGTGAACGACGTAGCAGGAGGCAATTCCAACGTTGGTACGATTACCGCGAACGGCTCAGCGACTGCCGTTTACACTGCACCTTCCGAGCCGCCTGCATCTCCAACGGTGAGTGTTACGGCTGCCAGCGTCGCGGACAGCTCGAAATCCGCAAGCGCCGCCGTCACGATTGTCTGCGGGGGTGCGAGTTCAATTTCGCCCGCGTCCACGAATGTTGCACTCGGCTCAACGCAATCCTTTACAGCATCTTTCTGCCCCGCGCCCACTTCGCCGATTGTCTGGGACGTGAACGGAATACCCGGCGGCAACGCAACGCTCGGAACCATTGTCAGCACCAGCGCGACGGTGGCGCAATATAGCGCTCCCATAAATTTGCCTCCGAACAATCCCGTGACCATCCATGCAGTGGCAGGCGGCGCCACAGTGTCTGCCACCGTCACAATCGTCAGCGCCGTCACGGTTGCAGTTGCGCCCTCCGGCGTGTCGGTCGCAATCACCCAACGAACTACGCTAAGTCCCACGGTCGCCGGCACATCGAACACCGCCGTCACGTGGTCAGTCAACGGAATCCCCAATGGAAATACAATCCTCGGGCAAATCTGTCAGCTCGCCACGGTTCCATGCATCGCACCAACAGGGCCCGCTTCCGGCAGCGTGGATTTTCTCGCGCCTGTGGTCGTTCCCACATCCAATCCCGTCACCGTGACTGCAACCAGCGCCGCCGATCCCACGCGTAGCGGCACGGCGATCGTCATCATCACCGGCCCAACGGCCGCAGCGTCCGTTTCCCTCTCGCCACTTTTCGCATTCGTCGCTCCTTCTACTGCTACGCTTTCTCAGCAACGCTTCGTCGCGATCGTCACCGGCAACTCAAACACGAGCGTGACTTGGGCAGTACAAAGCGCCGTACCCGGCCAGGGCTGTTCGGGCGCCGCTTGCGGTTCGGTGGACGCAACCGGTCTCTACTCGGCTCCCACGGCGGCTCCTTCGCCAAACGGTATATCCGTGATCGCCACGAGCGTTGCCGACGGCACGGAATCAGCCACAGCAACTGTCGCCATCACCTCGGGCCCCGCAATCGAAGTGATCCTTCCATCCAGCGTGATGGCCGGCGCGGTGGAAGGTTTTCCGTTCTCGGTGCAAGGGCTGAATTTCGTGGCAGGCTCCGGAAGCGCAGCGTCCACGATCCTAATTAACGGCATAGCGCGCGCGACCACTTTGTCCTAACGCGAATTCTTGCGCCACAGCGCTCAATCCAGCAGACGTAGAATCCGCCGCTACGCTGACAATTCAAATCCAGAATCCTACTCCTCAGGCGCAACTCTCGAATCCCGTCCCATTCGTCATCGTGCCGTTCGACGTCTCTGTCGGCGTGATTGCTCTCAGTGCCGGTCAGTCTGCATCTACCGGCACCAACATCATCGTCACCGAGCCGACCACAGCTGCGTCGTCGGCGCCCATCAACGTGGACTCAATCGGCTTTCTCACCGCAGATAGCTGCGGGGTGCAAGCTTCGCCGCTCACCGTCACGCGTCCTTCTTCTGGCACCTCCACCGTGAGCCTTTGCATTCACGGGAATTTGCTCGACCCCACTTTCACCTACGTTTTCACCGACCCGGCCGGCGGCGACATAAGCGTCACCGCCTCCGCCGTTAATGGCCTGTTTCCCAACACCATCGAGCTCGATCTGCAGATTTCCAGCGCAACACTTCCCGGCGTGCGCACGCTTTTCGTCACCACTTTGAACAACGACCGCGCAGCAGCAACAGCAATGTTGGAGGTGCAATAAAAATGAAATGCAAAATCGGATTACGGCGTCCCTTGCTTGTCGCGCTATGCGCTTCCCTGCTCGCGTGCGCCAGGGTTACGCCCACCACACTCGCCCATATGTCGGTAGCCAAGTTAACGCACGTCTCCCGCCTGATTCTTAGAGCGCGCTGCTTGAAAAATTCCACCGCCTGGGATGCGGGAGAAATCTGGACGTTCACCACGTACGAACCCACGGAAGTTTGGAAGGGCTCCGCCCCACCGCGCGTGAGCGTGCGTCTGCTTGGAGGAAGAATCGGAAACCTCACCTCGAATGTCTCCGGCGTTCCGCGCTTTCACGCCGGAGAAGATGTGGTGCCTTTTCTTACCCCCACAACCCGCGGCGATTTTTCAGTGGTGAGTTGGGTGCAGGGAACCTTCCGGATTCATCATGACCAGCGCACCGGAGAAGACACGGTCGCCCAAGACAGCGCCTCTTTCGAAACGTTTGATCCGTTCACTCGAAAATTCGCGGCTTCCGGCATTCGCGATCTTTCTTTGCAAGAATTGCGCTCGCAAGTGGCCGCCGCGCTGCGCCAGGAACCGGGAGCGCAAAAATGAAACGAGCGATCGCATGCCTCACAATAGCGCTGTTTTCTGCGGCAATGATTTTTACGCCTGCGGTACAAGCTTACAGCTTCGTTTCCACTGTTCCGCAATCCGGTGGATGCCCACAGCCAAACAGCTGGAACCTGTCGGTTAGTTCGCCGCTCGACCGCCAATGGAGCACTTCATTGCCGTCGCTGATCTCGCCGGTAATTCTCACCGTAGCGGCCGCGGGCACGTCGGCACAGCTCGATGAGATCGAGCAAGCCATCTCCGATTCGTTTTCCGTCTGGGCGGGAGTCAGCGGCACAACCTTCAACGCAGTCGCATTCCCGGGCCTGGAAGCCCCTTTGGCGCGCGTGACGAGTCCAAATTCCTGCACCAATGACGCGGAAAGCAACGTCGATGGCTTGAATACCATTTGCTTCAACCAATCGAGCGCCGCATTCACTCCCGGCGTGCTGGCCTTCACCCGCACGTTTACCGCAAACGCTCCGGGCGCCAGCGTGGGCACGAGCGGCCCGGCTGCATTCGCCGGCCAAATTCTCGACGCCGACACGCTCTTCTGCAACACCGGCGAAGTAACCTTCGCCACACCCGCCGCTCTCGCAACTTCTCAGGCCGCCGGCGCGTACGATCTGGAATCTCTTCTCACCCACGAGCTCGGCCACTGGATGGGCCTGGATCATTCCGCACTAATTCGCGCCATGATGTTTCCCTTCGCTCCGCCACCGGGCCAATTCCTCGGCTCTCGCCCCACGACGCAGGCGCCCGACGGCCCGCTGAGCGATGATGACCGCACCGGCATCCGCGTACTTTACCCAGACCCGAACGACACGTTAAATATCGGAGCGATTCGCGGCCAAATCCTTCCGGCCAATCCATTTGCGCTGGCTGCTCTGCCTGCTCCGTCGGTGGGTTCTTCCGTCACCGGAATGGTTGGCGCGCAGGTGGTGTCGGTGGACGCGGACACAGGCGCGATCATCGCCGGCGTTTTCTCCAGCGGGAGCTGCAACGCATCGAGTCCGCCCACGCAATTCGATGGATCCTACGATCTGGAGCGCCTGCCCGTAGGACATAATTACAATTTGTACGCCGAACCGCTGGTTGGTATTGCGCTTCCGGCTGACTTCGTCGTTCCGGCGGATCTATGCTCGCAGGACGTGACGCCGTCGTGCATCGCGCCGGCCGCAAACACAAATTTCAACGTGCGCACCCTTCCGACGGCGCCCTAGCTGTCGGAAAACCTCGGTTGTGTAGGCAGTGCGCGGTTTCCGCCGTACGAAGTCGGCCTCCGTGCCGAAAACAAAAGCGGCTCCCACGAGACGGGAGCCGCTTGAGGTTCCTCTTGCGAGCCGTTTTACTGCGTCGGCAGAAGCTCCTGCGAGAATCCGATCGTGTTGATGGAGCGCAACGACGGAGTTCTCGGAGGCAGATATTGCGGCCCGAGTGTAAAGTTTTGATCGAAGGTGTAGTGCCGGTCCGGCGGACTGTAAACCGCGCCGCCGGTTTTATAAACTCCAGTGCCCTGCCGGTTGTAGTAGAAGCTGACAAGCGAGCCCTGGTAATAGCATGCAGGCCAGACTTCGAGAAACCGCAGGAAGTTGTGAACTCCACCGTCCGTTCCGAAGTCTTCCGGCTGCCCTGCCGGCTGGGGAAATGCGATTCCCTTTCCGGCGATCAGCGCTACACGATAGGCAGTTTGCACTGCGTTGCGGCTCCCCGCGTTGTAGGGAAAAGCAAACGAGTTGACGTCATTCCAATTGTCTGAAAGCAACGTCACTGCGTCCGCCGCAACTGCCGCAGCCACGCTACTACCACTCCACGATCCGTCGGCCGGCGCGTTGTAATCTCCCTGGATGTACACCGGGTTCTCAGCTACCACGGTCAATCCGCAGGCTATTGGGCCGCATGAAGTGCCGAGATTCAGGATCGCTCCGTCTACGATTTTCAACGCGCGACGGAAAAAGACCGGCGGATTTTCTCGCGCCTCCTGAGCATTCGTGTACACAACTCCGGGCCAATTATTGGGGCCGCCTGGAACAGTCGGGGCCGGACACACGGGGTTTGCTTGTAGAACGGTAGTCAAGTAGGTTCCGTTCCACAATGGCGCTACCGTCCAGTTGGAGCCGCCCAAGGCTAGCGGATAAAGGGGAACTGTTTCAGCGCCGCCATATGTGCGAAGGACGGGGACGGCGTCGCCTTCAAGGTTTTCGCCCTGCTCCACAACGCCATTCGGACATCCGTTGTTGGCATCCGATAAGTTGACGAAGTCGTCGAATCCGAAGCTTCCGGTCTTCGTGTTTGCCGCGTTCGGATCGGTCCGTTCACCGCGGCGATCCGAGAAATAAATAGTGAATCCCGTGCTGTTGTTGAGAGCCAAGCCCAATGGGTTGGTGTTAAACCACGCAGCCAGGTTTCCCGCGTCCAACTCTGCGTAATACATCACGCCTTCCGCGGTAATCTGATTCCCCGGGTTTCCGCCGGGACGGTATATCGATTCGCGAGCATCGAAGAGCGCCATGGGCCAGTAGTCAACTCCCGCGGTAGTTGCAGTCCCGCAACCTCCGCCCGGACTCGAAGTGGACGGATTATCTCGTAGCCGTTCGAGCCGGATGATGGCGTGAGGGCTCGGGTCGAGGCAGCCAATTTGCGATGTAACGTTGGGGTTGGTGGTCGGACCCTGTGCGACGTTACCCCCTAGACCGGGGAGGGTTGTTGACGGAACGTACGCGCCCAGAGGATTAATATTCCTTCCCGTAAATCCCATATTCAGGATCGCCTGCGTGATATCAGCCCAGGCCCCGCCCGGATTCTGATATTCGATTTTAATACAGCCGGCAATCATGGGCTTGGCGGTCTGAATCCAGTAGCCATCGGTGGAATTATAAGCGCCGCCAGCACCGGACATCGGAAGCGGAATCTGCATTGCAGGCACGTTGTTGGCACCTGAATACCAAATCGGAAACGCACCAGGGGCGACTGCGAGCGTGGCCAAATCCACGGGATCTGCTGCCGTACTGACCGACTGCTCCGACATCATATCCGCGTTATGACACGCCCCTCCACCGCCTGGCGTCACGCCAGACGGATAGTCATCCAACAGAATCCGTAGAGTCGCCTCCGAAAAATACTGTTCGTTGAATTCCGCCGCAGTCTCGCCCGGAACCGGGCGGCGAATCAAGGAAATGGGCGTGGTGATTCCGCCCAGCGCCGTTGACGTTAATGTCAGAGTTGGAACTCCATTTTGCAACTGACCGTTATAGTCATTTTGTACGTTGACCCAACTCGAGGCTATCGGGGGGCCGACGTTCACGCTGGGGCTCACAGCGTTGATCACACTAAAGCTACCGAAGGCTGTGCTGCCCTCATTCAGTCCCAAAGCACGCCATTGGGCATTCGTGTAGCTCGGGCCAGACGGCAGCGTGGCAGGATTGGGGGTAGTCGCGATTGACACTACGCCTGAATAATCCCCACCGCCGTTGATTGAATAACCATTTTCGAGGTTGGTGCGTATGACGGCACCGACCGCCGTTACTTTATCAGCTAAGTAGAGAGGGCCGGAATTAGCTGCTAGCCAAAGATTGCCATTGGTGTGAACGCGGCCTCCGAAATCAAACGGAGGTCCATTGAAATAACTCAAATCTGAATCCGAGTAAATACCGAACTGGAACACGGGAATTGCCACCACTTGCACTTGCCGCTGCAACTTCACTTCCGCGCCCGAGCTGGTTGACTGGGCGGCCACTTCAAGAGTGAACGGTGTGATCAACCCCTGCATGCCCGCGTAGGGGCTGGGGGGAAGCATTGTGGCGTTTTGCGAAACCGGGACGCAGGGACTAACGAGCGGAGTCCCGCATAGTATTTGGTAGGTCGAGGTGCCCGCAGCATTGAGATATTGAATGCCCGGAATTACAGGAGGAAGCGCGGTGATGGCGGCCATATCCGCGGGAGAGAGCGAGCCGTTTGTGGCAAATTGATTTCCCACGTCGGCGGTCAGCTTCTCCATGCCCGCTTCCGCGCCATAGAACGCCGTCTCGCGGAACTGATTATTTCCGCCTAGCCGCTGATCGGTCATCACCATCCAACACATGCCCACCGCCATCGCGGTGACCAGGATCAGAACAAACAAGGCGGTTATTAGTGCAATTCCTTTTTGACGTTGAGTTCTCACTGCAAATCTCCTTTAAAAAACCGCTCGGAAGCGTGCTTTACGCGTCTTACGGCGTCGTCGCCGATGACGCTGTAGTGAAGGTATCTATGAACGACAGGCTGCGGACGCTGACCTGTGTGCTCAAATTGTTTCGTAAGAATTGCGGAGATGTAGAAGCCTGGTACGGCAACTCCGATCGTCCCGCCAGGAACACATTCACGGCGCGTATCTGTGCGGGAGTATCGGGGAGTTGCGGAGTCGGCACGTTACCGGGCCCCAGGGGATAAACTCCAAGACCGGGATAGTTCGAGCCGGTAATGTCATAGCTGAATGAGAGGTTCTCGATATTGTCCGCGATTGCTGCCGGGGGATTGGCCGCGGCGATTCCCGGTGCAGGATAGTTCGGGTAATTCACCTGGCGTATCAATTGCGGGTCCGTAGGATTGGTCGTGGAATCGATGTAGTAGGTAACCATCCAAACCCGCGTGATGACTGTAGGCGGAAAGCCGCCGCCGGCGTTTTGCAGTTGGGCTACGGTGCCATTCGGCTGTCCGGTCGCGTTGAGGCCCGCAGGATCCCCGCCGCCGAACAATATGGTCTGTCCGGCAACTCCGGTTACGTACTCGAGGGCAGTACCGTTGGAATTGTGAAACATGATCAGATTGCCGACCGTAATCGGCCGTGTCACGCCTGGCATCACGAAACAGCCCACGTCCAGTATCACTGACCCTCCGACGGGATCGATCGTTCCAGCGCAAGGGGGAGGGCCCACGGCTTGCACCACCGGAAAACTGTAAAGATAGTGGCCGACCGTATCCTGAAGACTGTTGTCTGCATACAGTATGTTGATTACGTCGGTCTTTAGATTGCCGTCCAGGACTCCGCCCGTTACTGGGTTGACGGTTGTTGCGTCCTGGCCGATTTGCGAGCCTGGCGCAATTGCGGGCATTAAAGTGAAGCCATTCCCGACGGGGTTTGGGAAATTCGGCCCGGTCGGTGGAAACACTCCCGGCCGCACGATGGCAGAGTTTCCAGCGGCGTCGTAGGGCACGGAGACACCGCCCTGCGGAATCCCCTCGCCTGCTTGCAACAAATCCTGAACCATGAAATGCATTCCGGCGCGGAGATTTTCCTGTGTGTTCGCCTCGTATGCCACGCCTTGGGTGGCATGTTGCGCTTGAAGCAGCGCGCCCACCACGACTCCCACTACGGCGACCAGGATCGCCATCGATACCATCAACTCGATTAATGTAAATCCGTTTTGCCGCTTCATTCCTGTACTCCTCGGAACGCTAGAATGCCGAAACATATGTTTCGAGCTGGTATTGGCGCTGAAACTTTCCGGTGGTGTAGTTGATGGTTATCAGCACGTCGCGAACATTGCCGCCCGGATCGGCCGCAAGGTTGGAAATGGCGATCGTGCGAGTGAAATTCGAAAGCGGTACGAAAATGTCGTCCCCAGTCCCCAGCTTTCCGTCAGGCCCGGGGTAAACGATGTAGGCTGGAGGAGCTCCCACGTCGTTGACTGAGCCGACAAGTCCGTCGGGTCCGGGCTGCAGCAGCGGGATGGGACCGGCCAGAAAAAGGCCATTAGGATTCGTGCCGCTGACATTCGAGATCTGCGCAAAAGTTGCATTGGCGCTGTACTTGGCCGTAAAAATCGCTTCTGCTGCTTCCTCTGCCTTCTGTTGAGCGATGAAATCGTCCTGCGAGCCCTGCATGTAGGACAACGAGTCGTAGAGCATCGCCGCCAGACCCAGAATGCCTACTGCCAGGACGACGAGCGCGATGAGCGTCTCGAGAAGGCTGAAGCCTGCTGCCAAGTGTCTTTTCGCTTCCTGCATTTTCCCAGTCTCCTTCATAGTTGAAACCATGCTGTGCCGTTGTACTTCCAACCGCGAATTCTGCCGGTACTGCCCAGGACCGTGATTGCCCGGTTCGCCGTTGTCAGGCCGGTAAATCCGAGAGAAACCGTCCCGTTGATAGGTTGAAAGGTCAATCCGTCCACCAGTTCACCATCGCTCTGGAATAACATGCCCCCGATGGGGCCCGGATTTTGTGCTTCGAATTCGATGGCACTTGTATTTCCGAAAGCGTCCGGGGTATCCGGCAAAGCGGGATCCCTAAAAAACTGAGCGGGAGCTTCGATGGGGGTGGTGCTTAAGATAACGTCTGCTCCTGCTCCCACTGGGCCGTACGGCGGAGCATTCCTCTCGGTCATCACTACCTGATACTGAGGATTTCCGGCAACCACGACCGTAGGAAAGGTAACTTGGACGTAGCGGCGGTTCGCGATGGAATATTCTCGCGCTTGCCGCAGCTGATCGATAACTTGACGCATGGCCGTGTCGAACCTCGCATCCTGCAGACTCGGCTGCAGAGCCATGATGGCCATCGCCGAAATGATCAGGATCAATGTGATCACTACGCATATCTCGATCATCGAGAAGCCGCGCTGGCCGCTTGCGCAGCGCTCTTTCAATTGGGAATTCAGCTGCGACTGTTTCACGCTTACACCTTTGAGCCGCCCGAAAGTACGCGGGCCGACGTTGGAATCCGGTTGCAGATGTGCACTTGATAGGCCATGCGATGGGCACCATAACTCTATTTATTTCTGTGATTTGGACGGAGTGACAAGAAGCGTCAAGAGGGACCTCGAGTTTTTTGGGGTGGAAATGTTACCGTTGAGGTGGTGCGCTACCTGGCTAATTCGCTCTCGCGATTCCACTGGCGGAAACGAATGTCAATCGCGACTCATAATTTTCGAAGCGGGCGGCCTTCCGGTCCGCGCGAGGAAGTTTGAATTATCTTTTCTCCCGGATTGGATTCCTGTCACCCTAATAATTGCCGTAAGGTTCAGAAGAAGATTTGCATCGCGCGGGGCGCTCCCGGTGTCTTCCACCTGCGTCTTCGCGATATGCTGCGAGGGAACTCGAGCGTTCACGCAAAGGAGTCGTGCGCATGAAAATCAACTTGGAAAATCGGATTATTATTTGGGCGAGCGTGATAGTGGCGGGATTGCTGGGCTGGGGAATCTTCCGGCATCCACAATCCACATCCCTATTCGGCATGCTCAATGGGGATGTGCGCCGGTTTTCGCAATGGCCGCTTTTTACGATTGGGAAAGTGCCCTTGACCCCGCTGTTCCTGTTCAAGTGCATGGTGTTCCTGATCGGGCTGTCGTTTTTTTCGCGTTTATTTCGGAACTTTCTGGCTAAAGCAGTTCTGAGTCACACTTCGATGGACCCCGGACGGCAATACTCGTTTGTGCGTGTGGCCGGCTACGTCATTTTTCTGCTGGGCTTGGTGATTGGTCTGGACACGACCGGGCTAAACCTACGTAGCCTTCTGGTGGTGGGCGGCGCGCTGGGTGTTGGAATAGGATTTGGCTTACAGAACATCGTGGCCAATTTCGTGGCGGGTATCGTGATTTTGTGGGAAGGGCCGATCAAGCTGGGCGATTTCATTGACGTCGGCAACACGCACGGAGAAGTAATCCGGATCGGCGCGCGCGGCACCTGGGTGCGAACGTTCGACAACGAAGTAATAATCGTGCCGAACTCCGAATTCATCAACAGCCGGGTTGCCAACTGGACAGCGAACGACCGCACCGTGAGGTTCACAATTCCACTGGGAGTTTCTTACGACAGCGACCTGCATATGGTGCGCGATGTGCTGCTGAATATCGCAAAAGGCAACGAGCATGTTCTGACCGATCCCGCGCCCGCGGTAATGGTTACCGGATTCGGGGACAACAGCGTCAACATCAGCCTGCGAGTTTCGACGACAACCATGACCGATCGCACCGGCTACCTGAAAAGCGACTTGTTCATGGAAATCTTCCGCGTCTTCCGTGAGAAGAAAATCGAGATGCCCTTCCCGCAGCAGGACGTACACGTGCGTTCGATCAACGCGCCGCTAGTGATCGCTAACCCTCCGGAAAGAACGACACAAACGGCCGCGGCGGGAGAAAACGCAGCATGAAGAGGCGCGTGATAGCGAAAAATTTGGGGATCGCGAAGCTTTGGTAAAAGCGGGCGAGTACGCTAAACTCTGAAAAGCTAAGTAACCTTCGGCGCTATGGTGCAACGGTTAGCACGCGGCCCTTTCAAGGACGCGGAGGCCTCAAAAACAAACGACTTGTACTGATTCTACTATAGTTACCTATCATGACGTGCGATGACATGCGACCAGATTTGATGGCAATGATGACAATTTTGATGACAATTCCCTGCTGAATTCGCTCCATATAGATGTTGCTCATGGCGCGTTCCTCGTGTGTCCGCAATCCCGA
>Ga0224545_1000010_pt1 | contig 139504 bp, 128 predicted proteins | sample 714P12024metaG_FD_179906 | JGI IMG/M metagenome (GOLD analysis project Ga0224545, IMG submission 179906) | Peat soil microbial communities from Stordalen Mire, Sweden - 717 P1 20-24 | ecosystem: Environmental > Terrestrial > Soil > Wetlands > Peat | place: Sweden: Norrbotten County, Stordalen... | reverse complement strand
ATGGAGTGCGAATCGTGCAGCTGAGTTTTGGCAGCAGAAGGATCCTCAACGCGTCGTGATTGACGAGGTTTCCGGCCAGCATCTTACGTTGCTCCTTGGCTGTGGCGTTCCTGTATGGTGGAGGCCGGTAACTGAGTTTTCTTGGAAGGAACTTCCGCTTGGCGTCGTGACAATTCACTCCGTACTCAACTGGAAATATCTGCTGCTGGGTTTTATACTTTTTCGAGTATTCGACATCTGGAAGCCCTTTCCGGCGCGCCAAGCCGAATCTCTACCCGGCGGTTGGGGTATTATGACTGACGACTGGGTCGCGGGAATTTACGCGGCGCTCGGACTGTGGCTCGCGAGGGCGGCAGGATTGTGATGCCGCACTCGTTCAGGCAGCGGTTGTCATCCCGGGCGCAGCGAGGGATCTGCTCTTTGTCTTGCGATACCCGAGCTGAGGCACCCAACATGGAAGAATCGCTTTGAAAACGTCCGGCACGCCAAGAATCGAAGCCGTGAAACCGCCCGCCGCCCTCCCCGGGGGAGAAATATCCATCAAGGGCAGCGGTTTCGGCGCGCGCAACCACACGCGCCCGCAAGTGCAATTCGGCTTGGCCGAAGGCAGCCTGGTGTTAGCCGCCGAAAATCTCTTGATCGCGCGCGTTCCCGATGGCGCAGCGGGAGGAGCAGTCCGCGTGCGCATGGGCAGCATCGAAAGCGCGCCATTTCCCATGGCGCTCGGCACGCAAGTTGCCGACAACTTGCATCCAGTCGCCAGTCCCGCGGTGGACGCTGAAGGAAACGTTTACGTCACCTTCAGCGGCCAGCGCGGACAAAAAGTTCCCGTCTCCCTTTACAAAGTCACTTCGAGCAACATAGTAAAACCCTTCATCACCGAAATGATGAACCCCACCGGCCTGGCCATCGATGATAACGGCTATCTGTTCGTTTCCTGCCGCAACGACGGCACCGTGCATCGCGTCTCGCCCGACGGCCGCGCGATGCAATGGATCGAAGGCATGGGCATCGCCACCGGCCTTGCCTTCGACAAAGGCGGCAGCCTCTACGTCGGCGATCGCAGCGGCACGATTTTCAAAATCGCTCCCGACCGCGAAATATTTGTCTTCGCCACCATCGAGCCTTCCCTCTCCGCGTATCACCTTGCGTTCAGCCCTGCCGGCGAACTTTTCGTCACCGGGCCGACTACTTCCAGTTTCGACTCCGTCTATCGCATTAATCCCGCCGGCGAAGTCAGCACGTTTTTTCGCGGTCTCGGACGCCCGCAGGGTCTTGCGTTCGATCGCGTCGGCAATCTCTATGTCGCTGCGTCGATCGGCGGCAGTCGCGGCATCGTTCGAATCACCCCGCAAGCCGAAGCCGAACTTGTGGTCAGTGGAAGCGGCATCGTTGGCCTCGCGCTTCTGCCTTCGCACCGCGCCATGATTACCACCAACAACGCACTCTATTCCCTCGACTGGGATGTCGAGGGTCTTCCGCTTCATGCCTAGGCCGGAATGCTAGCCGAAATCATAGCGGTTGGTTCCGAGCTGCTGACGCCCTACCGGCTCGACACAAATTCCCTCTATCTCACCGCCGAGCTGAATAAGATCGGCATTCGCGTAATTCACAAGTCTGTCGTCGGTGATTCGCGGGACGACATTCGCGCAACGTTTCGCCACGCGCTCGACCGCTCCGAGCTGATCGTGAGTTGCGGCGGCCTAGGGCCTACCGATGACGACCGCACACGGGAAACTGTCGCCGAATTGCTCGGCCGCGAGCTGCGCCGCGACGATGAAGTTCTCCGCGGCATCCAGGAACGCTTCCGCCGTTTCGCCCGCACCATGCCGGAAATTAACGAGCGCCAGGCTATGGTCCCGGCCGGCGCCATCGTACTGGCCAATCCGCGCGGCACCGCGCCTGGACTATGGATGGAAGGCGGCGGCCACATAGTGATACTCCTGCCCGGCCCGCCTTCGGAACTGAAAGGCATCTACGAATCTGAAGTCCGCGTACGCCTTACCCGGCAAGGTATCGCGGAGCGTTTGTTCTCGCGCGACCTGCGCGTCACCGGCTTACCTGAATCTGAAGTCGAGCAGCGCGTGCGTCCCCTTTACGCGCTGTATCCCGAAACAGAAACCACGATTCTTGCTACGCCGACCGGAATTCAGCTCCATCCGCGCACTTGGTCTCGCGATCCGGCCGCAGCCGAAAAAATGCTCGACGAAATCGTGAGCCGCATGGTCCTCGCGCTCGGCGAGCACGTGTATTCCACACAAGGGGAGACACTCGAAGATGTCGTCGCACGCGCGCTTACCGAAAATCGCGCCACGATAGCGGCGGCCGAAAGTTGCACCGGCGGAATGCTCGCCGAGCGTCTCACCAACGTTCCCGGCAGTTCGTCCTATTTCCTCGGCGGCGTGGTTTGCTATAGCAACGAGCTGAAATCCTCCCTGGTCGGCGTGCCTGCCGACATAATCGACTCCAAAGGCGCGGTCAGCTCCGAGACCGCTCTCGCTCTCGCCGACGGCATTCGCAAACGCACCGGCGCAACGCTGGGCATCGGCATCACCGGAATTGCGGGCCCCAGCGGAGGAACACCCGAAAAACCCGTCGGCCTCGTACACATCGGCATCGCCGACGAGCGCGGCAGTCGCGAACGCGCCTCTCGCTTCCCGGGTGACCGTGAGCGCATCCGCTTCCAAGCCACGCAACAAGCGCTCGACACGGTCCGCCGGTATTTTCTTTTCCCTCCGCATGGACGAGCTTGAGCCATGCGCCTGTTCGTCGCGCTCGATATTCCCGACGCCGTTCGCCGCGCGCTTCGTGAGTTAATGGCGCGTCTGAAGTCCGAATGCGCCGGAGCTCGCTGGGTTCGCCCCGAAGGCATGCATATCACACTGAAATTCTTGGGCGAGACGGACGAAGCCAAGCTCGATTCCATCCGCGCAGCGCTTTCCACCATACATTCCGGCCAAGCCGTCGAATCAAATTTCCGCGGCATCGGATTTTTCCCCAATGAATTCCACCCGCGCGTTGTATGGTGCGGAATTGACTCTTCTTCGAATCTTCCGCAACTTGCCTCCGGCGTTGACCGCGCGTTACAACCGTTCGGCTTTCCCGCTGAATCGCGCCCTTTCACGCCGCATCTCACGCTCGCGCGTTTCAATTCGCATAAAGGTCTCGACACGCTTGTCCGCGCGGCTAATAATCTCAAGTCTTATGATTTCGGGGCGGCGCGCGCGTCCGAGTTTCATCTCTATCGCAGTGTCCTGAAACCCGCGGGCGCCGAGTATTCCCGGCTCGCAACGTTTTCGTTCGTGAAAGAAGGAGCGGCGTGATCGCTAACGCAAACTGGCTCATTCCTATCGTCGCCTACTTGCTCGGTTCCATACCCTTCGGTCTTCTTGTTGTGAAGGCGATGGGCCGTCCGGACATTCGCTCCACGGGCAGCGGCAACATCGGCGCAGCAAACGTCACGCGCAGTGCCGGCATCCTGCCCGGCATTCTCACTCTGCTGCTCGATGCCGCGAAGGGCTACACCGCCGTTTGGCTGGCATCCAGATGGACCGGCGGCAACATCCGCTGGATGATGGCTGCCGCGATCCTCGCCGTCATCGGCCACATGTTTCCCATCTGGCTGGGATTTCGTGGCGGCAAAGGTGTGGCTACCGGTCTTGGCGTTTTTCTTCCCATTAGCCCTGAAGCAGTGGTAGCCGCCCTTGTTCTCTGGCTCGCGGTGGTGATTTTCTGGCGCTATTCTTCGCTGGGCTCGCTCGCTGCAGCCGTGGCGCTGCCGGTCTTTGTTTATATCTTGTACGCGCCACGCCATGCTCCTCCAGAATTAGTCACGCTGGGAACCGTGCTCATCTCCGTTCTCGTTTTGCTGCAACACCGGTCGAATATCGCGCGCCTGGTCGCCGGCACCGAGCCCCGCATCAAATTTCCGGGATAACTCCTGTGGGCTGAGTCGCCAGCTGTTTGGAGCCGGGAAAAGGGGCCGCCACCGAGCGCTTTCTCGTACCTAAGTGCCAACATCTCTGTACCTTATCTGCTAACCCCAGTACTTTCGTCCCGTTGTGCCGAGCGCTTCTCTTCGCTAGCATTTTGTTGCGGGAAATTCCTGTGCCCATTAAGGCCCTCAAGCAGTTCACGACTCGGCGATTGCGCATCCTCTGGATTGTGCTCGGCGCCCTGTTGCTCGTCAGCGTCACGCCTTTGTGGCTCTATCATCGCCAGGTGTTGAATCTCAGCGAACAAAAACTCCAGGACACCGAGCGCGTTCAGCAAAGCGAAATCACTCGTTCCCTCGCCAGCGAGACTCTGGAATTCGAGCAGAGCCTCAACGAACAGCTTCTCAGCCAGCGCCAAGTCCTCGCTTTAACCGGATGGATTACCGATGTGGACGACCCCGCTCACGCTCCTCAACTCACGCGCCTGCTGCAGAGCTTCGTCGAAAATAATCAGAACATCCTTTACGTCACGGCCGTAAACAAGCAAGCCAAAGGGCAATCCGCTGGAAGTTTTCGCGCGGATAGTGACCCGTTCGTTCAAGTCGCGCTCAAACATGCTTTCACCGCCAGCATTCAGGGACTTAATTTTGTCAGCGAGCCTTTCGCTTTAGGACAAGGCAGCCGTCCCGCGCTCATCGTGTCCGTCCCGCTGTCCGCCGGCGGCCAGTTCACCGGCATGCTCGCTTCCGTCGTATCCATCGACGGCTTGCTCGCCAGAATCCGCGACGCCAGCGTTCGCGATCGCGTCGTCTTCATCGTTGACGGCCATGGCCATATCGTCGCGCACCCGGACACGAGAGAGATGGTTCCCGGCCGCGACGTCTCCACGAATTCTCCCGTGGTAAAACATCTTCAGGAGTTGCCGCAAGAATTGCGCGCCACCGAAACAATGCACTTCCCCCAGCCCGGGCGCGATTCGAAGCATCCCATTGAAATGATCGGCACCTACAGCACTATTCCGGAGCTGCACTGGGCCGTGATCGCGCAACGCAGCCTGGACGAGGCCCGCATCGACGCCGGCGTCCACGAACTCACCGCTGGTGCTCTGCGCTTCGTCGTTGGCGTAACCATCGTGGCTCTTATTTTCGGATACCTTTTCGCCGTCGGGATCACGCGGCCCATTCAAGGACTTGTCTTTTCTGTTCGCGCCATCAGCCGCGCCGAATTTCACGAACGCGTGGAAGTCCGCGGCGCCGCCGAAATCGCCGAGCTCGCCGAAACTTTCAATCACATGGCCGGCGACATCGAACAGTACGTCGAGCGCCTCAAACAAGCCGCTGCCGAAAATCGCGACCTGTTCCTGGGCTCCATCCGCATGCTCGCCGCGGCCATTGACGAAAAGGATCCCTACACGCGAGGCCATTCCGGCCGCGTCGCGAAGTACTCCATGATCATCGGAGAATATCTGTCGCTGAATGCCCAGGATCTCGACAACTTGCGCATCTCCGCTCTGCTTCACGACGTCGGCAAAATCGGAGTGGACGACCGCGTTCTCAAAAAGCCCGGCAAGCTGGACGAAGAAGAATTCGCGCTGATGAAGCAGCACCCGGTGAAGGGCGCAAATATCATGCGCCCCGTCGCGCAGCTAAAAGAAATGCTCCCGGGCATCGAGCTCCACCACGAGCGCATGGACGGCGCAGGCTACCCCTACGGCCTTCCCGGCCATCAGATTCCCATGATGGCGCGCATCATTGCCGTCGCCGACACCTTCGACGCCATGACCACTAACCGCCCGTACCAGTCCGCCATGGAACTCGAATTCGCGCTCGAGCGCATACGCTCTCTGGCCATCTCCAAATTCGATCCCGTCGTGGTCACCGCCCTTGAATCCGCCATCGCCGACGGCCGCCTTCGCCTAACCGCCGCCCTCGTCGAAGTCTAATTCCGCAGCACATTTGCTCCCACAACGCAGCACCAAGCCAAAATTCCATCATTGTGCTAGCCTGTTTCGGTCATGATTTCTCTCTTCGGACCACCGGAACCGACGCTTCTTGAGCGCCTGAAAGAATCCGTCACCAAAACGCGGACAGAACTCGCCGCGCAAGTTGAACAAATTCTCACCGGCAACCGTCCTGTTGATCCTGAATTGCTGAAGCATCTCGAAACAGCTTTGCTCAGCGCGGACATCGGCGTGCGCACCACCAAAGAAGTCCTCGCCACCTTGCGCCAGCAAGTAAACGAACACAAACTCACCGAAACCGCCGAGCTGAAAAAAGAACTCAAGCGTCAAATTGTAAAAATTCTTCAAGCACCCGCCACACACTCGGACGGCAACGGCACTGGCATATCGCCAGAAATGGCCAAAGTTGCTCCGCGCGTCATCTTCGTCGTCGGCGTGAACGGCACCGGCAAGACAACAACCATCGGCAAGCTCACCAATCGCTTGAAAAAAGAAGGCGCGAGCGTAGTCCTCTGCGCCGCCGACACTTTTCGCGCGGCAGCCATCGAGCAACTGGAAGTCTGGGCGCACCGTTCAGGCGTGGAAGTCATAAAACAAAAACCCGGCGCCGATCCCTCCGCCGTCGTCTTCGACGCGATTTCTTCCGCGCGCGCTCATTCCTCCGACGTGGTCATCGTGGACACCGCCGGACGCCTGCACACGAAATCCAATCTGATGGCCGAGCTGGACAAAATGAAACGCACGGCCGCCAAAATCGTCCCCGGCGCGCCGCACGATGTCCTCCTGGTTCTCGACGCCACCACTGGACAGAACGGCCTCAACCAGGCCCGCGAATTCTGGAGCCACGCCGGCGTCACCGGCATCGTCCTGACCAAACTCGACGGCACCGCCAAAGGCGGCATCGTAATCGCCATCGCCCGCGAACTGAATCTGCCCATCCGCTTTGTCGGCACCGGCGAAAAAATCGACGACCTCGTTCCCTTCGACGCCCAAACCTATGTCAATTCCCTCTTCGACTAGCGCCGATGCCGCGTCTCACGACGCGTACATGAAGCGCGCCCTCGATTTGGCGCAGCGAGGTCTCGCTCTTGCGCACCCGAATCCAATTGTCGGCGCAGTCCTCGTAAAGAATGGCCGCGTGGTAGGCGAAGGCTTCCACATCTACGACCGTCGCGACCACGCGGAAATCGTCGCGCTGAAAAAAGCTGGGAAAGAAGCGAGAGGCGCAACGCTCTACGTCAACCTAGAGCCTTGCTGCACCACCGGCCGGACCGGCCCGTGCACCAAAGCTATTATCGCGGCCGGAATAAAAAATGTTTACGCGCCGATGAAAGACCCAAATCCGGCGGTGGCTGGGCGAGGCTTCGCAGCGTTGAAGCGCTCCGGCATCAAAGTGCACTTCGTCGAAAGCTTCACACGACAAGCCCAAGCGGCCAACGAAGGTTTTGCCAAGTGGATTCGCACCGGCCTTCCGTTCGTCACGCTGAAAACCGCACTCACCCTCGACGGCCTAATCGCCTCCCGCGCCGGCACCACTACCTGGCTTACTTCCGCCAGTTCGCTCGAACTAGTCCAGCGCCTGCGCCACCAGGCCGACGCACTCCTCACCGGCATCGGCACCGTCCTCGCCGACGATCCGCGCATGTCCGATCGCACGGGTTTGCCTCGCCGCCGCAGGCTCCTGCGTGCCATCGTGGATTCGCGCCTACGTATGCCGCTGCACTCGAAGCTCGTCAAATCGGCGCAAGGTGACGTCATTGTTTTCACCACCCGCGCCTCAAATTCTCCCAAGGCGCGCGCGCTCGTTCGCGCCGGCGTCGAAGTCGTTCGTGTCCCCTCGTACAATGGTCACGTGGACTTACACGCCGTCATCCGCGAACTCGGCCGCCGCGACATTCTAAATGTCTTGCTGGAAGCCGGCGCCGAACTAAACGGCGCCGCACTCCAAGCCGGTATTGTGGACAAAATGATTCTCTTCTATGCTCCCAAAATCATGGGGACGGGCGGCGTGCCTATGGCTCGCATTTCCTCGCGCTGGTTTGCAAAGTCGCCCGCGCTCAAAAACATATCGCTGAGCACTTCCGGACCCGATTTCGTCGTCCAAGGATATTTTCACGATGTTTACAGGAATCACCGAGCGCGTCGGAAAAATTGAATCACTAGATCACGCCAAAGATGGCGGCCGCCTCCGCGTGAGCTTGGAAGGCGCCAGCGCGCTTGCCGCAGAGACGAAACTCGGCGACAGCATCGCAGTCAACGGCTGCTGCCTGACCGTCGTCGAATTCGACAAGAACCATTTCTCCGCGGATCTTTCCGGCGAAACTCTGCGCCGCACTTCGTTCGGCGAGAAAAGAACCGGCCATCTCGTGAATCTCGAGCGCCCTCTTGCCGCAAACGCCCGCCTTGGCGGCCACTTCGTGCAAGGGCACGTGGACGGCATCGGCCGCGTCACGCGCCTCGTGCCCGAAAGCGACAACTGGTGGCTCTCGGTCCGCGTTCCCGAAGACCAGCGACGCTACGTCGCGGAAAAAGGCTCTATCGCCATCGACGGCATCAGCCTCACCGTCGCGCGCTGGCACGAAGGCATCGCGGACATCGCCATCATTCCTTTCACCTACCAGCACACCAACGTGCGCACCATGGTTCCCGGCGACGCCGTCAATATTGAAACCGACATCCTCGCAAAATACGTCGAAAGCCTCCTCGCAAATCACAAAACATCGCCGGATTCGCGTCTCAAAATCACGCAGTTGATCGAAGAAGGCTTCTGAATGCGGCGTTCGAACAGCCCCACATGAAAATTGCGCGGCGGCAATTTCTTAAAACTCTCGGAGCTGTATCCGTTTTGGGCCGCAACTTAAAGAACGCGCCGGGAAAATCAGGGGAGACACGCATGAGCGAATCCGGGAAGTATGACGTGGCCGTGATCGGAGCCGGAGTCTTTGGCTCCTGGACCGCCTACTGCCTGCAGAAGTCCGGCGCGCGCGTTTTACTACTCGATGCTTATGGACCCGCCAACGCACGCGCAAGCTCGGGCGGCGAATCGCGCATCATTCGCATGGGCTACGGCGCGGACGAAATTTATACGCGCTGGTCTCTTCATGCCCTGCCTCTGTGGAAAGAGCTCTTCGCGCAAGACGGATGTCCCGGGCTTTTTCAACCCACCGGCGTTCTTTGGATCGCGCACGATCAGGAACCTTATGCACTCGCAAGCATGAGGATGATGCAGGATGCCGGCGCGAAATTTGAGAAGCTTGGGCCCGATGAAATGCGCCGCCGCTTTCAGCAGATTTTCTTCGAGGACGGCGCGTGGGGGATCTTCGAGCCCGATAGCGGCGTATTGATGGCTCGAAGGGCCGTGCAGGCCGTGGTCACGCAGGCGCAGAAGATCGGTGTGAGCTACATCTCTGAAGCGGCCCTTGCGCCCTCGGGCGGCGGGCGGCTATCGGAGGTGAAAACTGCCAGTGGCCAGACGCTCTCGGCTAACACTTTCGTCTTCGCGTGCGGCCCCTGGCTGCCTAAAATTTTTCCTAACCTGCTCGGCGACCGCATATTCCCTTCGCGCCAGGAGGTTTTCTTTTTCGGCGTACCCGCGGGCAACGCGCAATTCTCTACGCCCACGATGCCTACCTGGATCGACTCAAAAGACGAATTTTACGGCATGCCCGATCTCGAAAGCCGCGGCTTCAAGGTCGCCAATGACCGGCACGGCGAAAAAGTGGACCCTGACACGCAATCCCGCATCGCAAGCCCCGGCGCGATGGCGGCCGCGAAAAATTATGTCGCGCGGCGCTTTCCCCAACTGAAAGACGCACCTGTAGTCGAAACGCGCGTCTGCCAGTACGAAAACACTTCCAACGGAGACTTCTTAATTGATCGCCATCCGGATTTCGACAACGTCTGGCTGGTAGGCGGCGGCTCGGGTCACGGCTTCAAGCACGGCCCCTCACTCGGAGAATATGTTGCAGCGCTGGTTCTTCAGGGCGGAGCCTCGGGATCGGTGAAAATCGAGCCGCGCTTTTCTCTGGCCACAAAACAATCCACGCAAAATCGCGCCGTGCACTAAGCAATGTCGTCAGCAAAGATTTAGGGTTTTAATGTAGTGCCGCGGCCTTTAGCGCGCATCTGTACCGGCCTGGAAAATGTGGATGCGTCGACCGCGCGGCTCATCTTTGTGGGTCAGGGCTTTAGCCCTGACATAAAGATACGGGCGCGCAGCGCCTTCCTCTGCGCTGATTTTATTGCAGCAAGTTCTCCATCCCGCGCAATATAACTAGCGATTACCGCGCAACTCCGCGCGCCTTCGTTCGCGCGCCGCGCACAAAAAGCATCACACCAAGCAGAAGCCCGAACCCCGTGCCGCCGATCAGCTTCACTTCAAACAGCAATTTGTTGGCGGTCTCGCCCGGCGGGATCACCGAGAGAATGATGCTAGCGAGCACAATAATAAATCCCAAGCCTCCCGCGAACCACACGCCCGCCTTGCCGCCGGGAATCAGCGCAGCCGTTGACGTCTCGCGGTCCGGCCGGTACGCCAGCTTGATCACCGCCGCGTACATATAGAGAAATGGAATGAAGTAAAGAATGTTCGTGGCGTCCACCAGAATTTGGTAAGCGCTTACCGTGGTCTCGCTGATCTGGCTGAGCAGCAAAATCGCGCCGGAAATAACGGCCTGCACCAGAATGGAAACGTACGGTGTCTGCCACTTGGGATGCACTTTGGCGAATGCCCGAGGCAAATAGCGATCCACGCCGACGGCAAACGGCACGCGCGAGATTCCCGCCACCGTAGAACCCACGCCGCCGGCGTTTCCCACTGTCACCAGCACCGCCGCGATGATTCCCAGCGCGGTAATCTTCAGAGTGGCCGAGGCAATCGTCAGCGCCTGAAACACGCCGCTCTTCGGGTCCACGTTCACGCTGCTCATCAATGACAGCACCGCGATCGTTCCCGCGATATAGATCACCGCGATCACAATGCCCGAGCCAAGAATCGCTCGCGGAAAAGTCTTGCGCGGATTTTTTACTTCCTCGCTCATTGACGACACCAGCTCCAGCCCGCCGAATGCAAACGCGATCTGCGGCCAAAAATTCACCGTGTCCCAATTCCAGTGCGGCTGGATGTTGCTCCAGGTGAATTGCGTCACCGATCCATGGCGATACCAGACGCACGCCGCGGCCACGATCAGCATCATCAAAGGAACGAACGTGCCAACAGCGCCCGCGTTCTGCAGCCATTTGCCCACGCGCAGCCCGATGATGTTCATGAACACAGCCACAAAAAACAGCGCAAAAGATCCCGCTAATAGGAACGAACGGTTCTGCGCCAGCGGAGCGTACCCAATCCCTCCGATGTAAGCCGCCATCGCCGCGCTGGCGAATAAAAGCGCGGGAAAATAGAACAGCGTATAAATCCAATAAGTCCAGCCGGCCACAAATCCGTGAAATTCCCCGAATGCGTCTTTCGACCAGGCGTAGAGTCCGCCTTCTTGCGGAAAGCGCGTGGAAAGCTCCGCGATCACCAGCGCTGTTGGCACGAAAAATAAGAGCGCAGCCAGAAACCACAGGGATATGGAAGAAGTGCCGTTGTGCGCCGCCGCGGCAATCCACCGCGGCCCCAGCACCGTGACAATGTTGAACAGCAGAACGTCCCAGAAACCCATCACCCGGGGAAGTTTTGGTTTGGCGTTCTCTGAAGCAGCCTCGCTCACGCGCTAGCGTCCAGAGCGGGAATCATTTCATCCTGCGCCAAAAAATTCCGTAGAAAAGGGTCTTTGGAATTTTCCAGCTCCTGCCAAGTTCCGAAAAAACCGACTCCGCCGTCAACGAGAAATATCACTCGATCGGCGAGTTTTCTCGCGAGGTGCGTATCATGCGTGACCACGATGGAGGTCTTTTTAAACTGTGCTTTTAATTTAACAATTAAGTCGCTGACGTGCGCGGCCATGATCGGATCCACCATGGTAGTCGGCTCGTCGTAAAGAATCGCGTCCGGATTTTCCGCCAGAGCGCGCGCGATCGCTACCACGCGTTTCATGCCCGTGCCCAGGTCGGACGGCAAGCGGTCTGCAAATTGCGAAACCTCCAGCATTTTCATCAGGTCCGTCACCGTCTGCTTTGCCTTTTCCTGTTCCTCGGCTCCGCCGCGCGTCTCCACCGGGAAAGCCACATTCTCTTCCACCGTCAGCGAATCGAACAGCGCTCCGGACTGAAAAACCATGGTCACCCGGCGCCGAATTTCGGAAAATTGTTTTTCGCTCCATGCCGTCACGTCTTTTCCCGCCACGATGATTTGCCCCGAGTCCGGCTGCAGAAACCCAAGCAGAAGCTTCAGCGAAACGGATTTCCCCACGCCGCTGCGGCCAAGAATCACGGCCGTCTCGCCCTGGTTCACGAAGAAGCTCACGTCCTTCAGCACGTCGTTATCGCCGAACGCTTTGCAGACCTTCCGAAATTCGAAGTAGTGGTCGCTCATGGCTTTGCCTGCGCGCTGAACCGCGCTTTCGCTTCCTCGTAGTCCGCCGGCGAATTTATATTCTTAAATAGGAGCCCTTCCGAATCAAAGGCTTTCCATTCGCTGGGTTCCAGGTATTCCACGCGAATACTAGCAAATGAGTCCGTCACTTTGCGAACCCCGCCTTCCACTCCCGCACGAATTCGATTCTCTGCATTTTTGTGATACACCGCGCAAAGCGGCTCTGGGCCGCGCTCGTTCATGGGCACTACTGCCTCCGCGCTTGATTTCAGCGCTCGGCCGATCAGAAAATCGAACCACGCTTTCGTTAGGTATGGAAGATCGCACGCAATAATCAGGTTCCAGGGATTCTTGGAAAGGCGAAGGACCGTCGCAATCCCTCCCAAGGGCCCGCACTCCGGCCAATCGTCGGCGACGACCGGAGTGCCGAGCGAGCTGTAAAGAGACGTCGAAGCGATAATTGTCGGATTGCTGGTGACGGACTCCAAAAGACGAACGGCGCGAGCGATTAGCGAGGCGCCCGCAATTTCCAGCGACGCTTTGTCGCTGCCCATCCGGGAGCTCTTCCCGCCCGCGAGAACGAAGCCGCCGATTTGTTTTTCGACAAGCATGAGAGGTGTAGGCAAGCGGATTCTAGCCCTGACGCTCCCGCGGACTCAACTGCCAATTTCTACAGAATGCACGTGCCATCCATACCACTGAAAACAAGTAAGTTATACAATTACTTGCGGCCGAATCCATATGTGAGTGAAGAATTGTCAGCTTTATGCTTGACAGCAAGGGCCCACGTGCTACTATTGGCACTCGTTCGAGAGGAGTGCTAATGCTTCGGCAGACAGCCCTTCTCCCCGAGCGATACTAAGTTCTCCACCGGAGGAAATGCACAAATGGCAGTCAACATTACGCCACTACACGACCGTGTGTTAGTGCGGCGGCTGGAAGAAAAAGAGACCGTGAAGGGCGGCATCATCATCCCTGACTCGGCCAAAGAGAAACCACAAGAAGGTGAAGTGATTGCCGTAGGAGCAGGCCGCATAGAAAAGGGTACCCGGATTCCGCTCGACGTGAAACCCGGAGACAAAATTCTGTTCGGCAAGTACAGCGGCAACGACATCAAGATCGACAACGAGGAATACATGATCATGAAGGAAGATGAAATCCTCGCGAAGATCGGCGGCCAAGCCAAAGCGGCTGGCGGCAAAAAGTAACTTCCGGAATCGGCTTCACTCCGACTCAATCGGACGTGAGCCAACCGGATAACAATTCCGTATAAATTAGGAGGAAGGAGAATTATGGCAAAGCAAATCGTGACTGGTGAAAATTCACGCCAGGCCATCTTGCGCGGCGTCAACCAATTGGCGGATGCCGTGAAGATCACGCTGGGCCCCAAGGGCCGCAATGCGGTGATCGAAAAGAAATTCGGTGCGCCAATCATCACCAAGGACGGCGTAACCGTTGCAAAAGAAATCGAGCTGCAGGACCCGCTCGAAAACATGGGCGCACAGATGGTCCGAGAAGTTGCTTCGAAGACCTCCGACGTGGCTGGTGACGGCACCACCACAGCAACCGTACTGGCACAAGCCATCTTCCGCGAAGGCGTGAAGACGGTGGCGGCCGGCGCAAGCCCGATGGCGCTGAAGCGCGGCATCGAGAAGGCTGTGGAAGTTTGCGTCGAGGAAATCAAGAAGTTCCACAAGGACGTGAAGGGCGACATGATCGCGCAAGTCGGCACGATCAGCGCCAACAACGACCGTCACATCGGCGGAATCATCGCCGAAGCGATGAAGAAAGTCGGCAAGGACGGCGTCATCACCGTGGAAGAATCCAAGACCATGGAAACGACGCTGGAAGTGGTCGAAGGAATGCAGTTCGACCGCGGCTACCTTTCGCCCTACTTCGTCACTGACCCCGAAAGAATGGAATGCGCGCTCGAAGATGTCCGCATTCTGATCCACGAAAAGAAAATCAGCTCGATGAAGGACTTGCTTCCCCTGCTCGAGCAGATCGCCAAGATGGGCAAGCCCCTATTGATCATCGCAGAAGACGTCGAGGGCGAAGCGCTCGCGACACTCGTGGTGAACAAGCTCCGCGGCACCTTGCAGTGCGCTGCGGTTAAGGCTCCCGGCTTCGGCGACCGTCGCAAAGCCATGTTGGAAGACATCGCCACGCTGACGGGCGGCAAGGCTATCACCGAAGATCTCGGCATCAAGCTCGAGAACGTAAAGGTGGAAGACCTGGGCCGCGCCAAGAAGATCACCATCGACAAGGACAACACCACGATCGTTGAAGGCGGCGGGAAATCCAGCGAGATCGAAGGCCGCGTTCGGCAGATTCGTACCCAGGTGGAAGACACCACATCGGACTACGACCGCGAGAAGTTGCAGGAGCGTTTGGCCAAGCTGGTAGGCGGCGTCGCCGTGATTAAAGTCGGCGCTGCAACCGAAACCGAGCTGAAGGAAAAGAAGGCTCGTGTTGAGGACGCCATGCACGCCACACGCGCGGCTGTCGAGGAAGGCATTGTTCCCGGCGGCGGCGTAGCTCTCGTTCGCTGCATCTCCGCGCTCGAAAAGCTCAAGCTGCACGATGACGAAGCCATCGGCGTCAACATCGTGAAGCGCGCTCTCGAAGAGCCCATGCGTCAAATCGTTCACAACGCCGGCAGTGAAGGCGCTGTGGTCGTTGGCCGCATCCGCGAATCGAAAGACGACAACTTCGGCTTCAACGCCGACACCGGTGAGTACGGTGACCTGGTCAAGGCTGGCGTAATCGACCCGGCCAAGGTCACTCGTCTCGCACTGCAAAACGCAGCTTCTATCGCCGGCCTCATGCTCACCACCGAAGCTTTGGTGGCCGACATCAAGGAAGACGAAAAGAAGGGCGCAGCAGGCGGAGCCGGCGGCGGAATGCCCGGCGGCGGCGGTATGGGCGGAATGTACTAAACCCATCCGGCCGATCCACTCGGTCGTTCATCTAGATCCAAAAGGGCGTCCCGGTGCAACCCACCGCGGCGCTCTTTTTTTTGGTCGGAATGTAGCACTGCGGCCTTTAGCGCGGCGCGCTTGCATTCTATTTTTCGTGTCGCTATACAAACCAGATGCTCTCCATTCTCTTCCTCTTCGCCGTTCCCCTTTCGCGCCAGCTATCCCACCCGCGAGCAGCTAATCGGCAGAAAAGGCGTCTACTTCCTCTGATTCCTCGCCGCGTGCTATTATCGCGCCCGAAAACATGGCCGTCCGCCGCGCTCTCGCCGCACTCGCAACATTCGTTCTCTCCGGCGCTCTAAGCTTCGCTCCAGCAATTCAAGCGCAAACAAACGATCCGCAGTCCACGCCCGCGTCAGCTCCGCGCGCCATCGTTCTTCACGCCGCGCGTTTGCTCGACGTCGAAACCGGCCGCACCACCGCCCCCGGCGAAATCCTGGTCCAAGGCGGCCTCATCGTAGAAGTCGGCGCAAAAGTGAATCACCCGCACGCCTCCGAATTCATCGATCTCGGTGACACTACCCTGCTCCCCGGCCTCATCGACGCCCACGTCCACCTTTTCCTTCATCCCGGCGCGGAAGATTTGCAAACCGTCCAGGAATCCGTTCCGCAGCGCACCATTCTCGCCGCGCTCGCCGCGCGCGACGACCTGCTCGCAGGCTTCACCGCGGAGCGCGACATGGGCACCGAAGGCGCAGGCTCCGCCGACACCGCCGTCCGCAACGCGATCGATCAGGGCCTGATTCCCGGCCCGCGCCTACGCATCAGCGGCAATGCCATCAGCATTCTCGGAGGCCACGAAGACGCCATCGGCTACAACCCCGAGCAACACGTCCTCGGGAACGCCACCTACGCCAACAACTCCGCCGAGCTCGTCACCGCAATCCGTGCCGAACTGAAAGAAGGCGCCGACTTCATCAAAATTTACGAAACTGGTCCTGACAAGATCGCCGACGGCCGTCTCACCACTCCTTATCAGTACACCGAAGAAGAACTCGCCACTGCCGTCCGCGAAGCCGCACGCACCGGCAATCGTGTCGCGGTACACGCCATGGGCGAGCCCGGCACGCTCTACGCCGCGCGCGCCGGCGTCGAATCCATAGACCACGCCCTTCAACTCAGCGACGAAACCATGCGTCTGATGCGCGAAAAACAAATCTTCGCCGTGCCCACTTTCACCATCTTCGAATATTTCGCCGACCACGCCGCCACCCCCGCCCAAGGCGCACGCGATCGCCAGCTCCTCGATCTCCACGCCCAAGAATTCAAGAAGCAGTTAGCCGCCGGCGTGCCCTTCGCCATGGGCTCCGACGTCGGCCCATTTCCCCACGGCACGCAGGCTCGCGAATTCGTTTTGATGGTGAAATTCGGAATGTCGCCGCTCGCCGCGCTCCAAGCCGGAACGCTTAACGGCGCAAAATTGCTAGGCTGGCAAAATCAAATCGGCGTCCTGAAACCTGGCTATGATGCCGACATCATCGCCGTCCCCGGCGACCCGCTTCAGGACATCGCCGCCCTTCAAAAAGTTTCCTTTGTAATGAAAGACGGCGTCATCTACCGCAAGTAGCCTTCTAAGTCGCGGCTTTTTAGGCTGAACGCCTTAGCGAAACGTAGTCGCGACATAAGGAGTGTTGACTTGAATCCTTCAACTCCCGCGTACGCACTAACAAACAATTCGCGAGCCTTCGCAGCCATTATCTCCGCTGGCCTGCTCTGCGGCGTCATGGACATTACCGCCGCCTTCATCACCTGGTGGCCCAAGGGCGTCAAGCCATCACGCCTCCTGCAAGGAGTCGCCAGCGGCTGGCTCGGCCCCGAGTCATTCAACGGCGGAATGGCCACCGCCGCTCTCGGCCTGGCGTTCCACTTCCTGATCGCCTTCACCGCAGCCTTCGTATTTTACCTGGCCAGCCGGCATCTCGCCTTTATGATTCAGCAGCCGGTCGTTTCAGGCGTGCTGTACGGAATCATGGTTTACCTCGTTATGTACTGGCTCGTAATGCCCCTCTCAAATTTCCACGGGACCAAAACCGTTACCTCTTCCATCGTCGCTATCATCACGCACATTATTTGCGTCGGCCTCCCCATTTCATTGGTTATCCATCGCTTTTCCCGCTAGCCAGTTCCGAACCGGGAATTCACCGACACCCCCGAAAAAATTAGATTGACTCTTTTATCATCAAATCGGAATATTCGTGCTATATTCCCGCCCAGCGTCGGAGGTCCCAGATTCCTGTTAGACCTTGCTTATCGAAGGCGGAGTTGTACAAGGCTCTCATTCGCACGCATGGGGAGTCTGCGTGTCTCCCTTCGGTTTCAAGAAAAATTCGCATGGAGGCAACTATGAAATGGCGGTTCCCAGTTTTTGGGCCATTCGTTCTTCTGGCCCTGTGTCTTTTTGCTTTGCCGATTTACGCGCAGACAGCCGAAGTTACAACTAGAACCGCCGTACCGCCCAGGTACGACATCACCAAGGAAGTAAAGCTTTCAGGCACCGTAAGCGAAGTGGTTAAGTCGCCGACCCGCGAAATGAATATGGTGAGCGGTTCTCATCTTATCGTGCAAACAAAGACCGGCGCGGTAGATGCGTCATTGGGACGATTCGCCATGCGCGGCAAGGGCGGCGTCTCAGTTACAGCCGGACAGCAAGTTGAAGTGACCGGCGTGATGAAGATGATGAAAGGCAAGCAAGTATTCGTCACTCGCCTCGTTCAGGCCGAGGGCCACACATATACCATCCGCAACGAGCACGGCTTCGTCAGCGAGCATGGAACGATTGGTGGCGCTGCCGTCACGAGCTCCGGATCGAAAGGGGGGCAGCTATGAAACGCGGAACTCTCTTAGTCGTTCTCGTTGCGCTCTGTATTTTGGGCAATGCCGCCTGCGGCGGTAGCAGCCACCATGTCACTCCGATACCCACGAACAATTTCGTGTTCTATGCTCAAGGCACGGATAGTAAGAGCTTAACCTACTCCATCGCCGGAGTAGTGCAGATTTCAGCCGATGGCAATAACACAGTCATGGGGGGAGTGCAGGACTTTAACGATGGAAGCGACGGTGGCATCGGCACGTCTCCTCAGCCGGGCGGTGACACGATCTCGGCTACTGGATCGTCGCTGGTCTTTAACCCCGACGGTTCCGGTAACGCAGTCCTGATTCTGGCCACCAGCAATACGGCCTTGGGCGTTGATGGTGTGGAGACTTTTGCATTATCCTTCGCGAACGCTAACCACGCGATCATTGCGGAGTTCGACGGTACCGCAACCTCGCTGGGAAGCTACGACCTTCAAACGTTGCCGACCAGCGCGCTTACAGGCTCCTCATTTTCATTTACCGCTTCCGGCGTCGATTCTGAGGGTCTCGCGATTGCCGAAGGCGGCGTGTATTCGTTGGATGGTTCCGGTAACATCACGGGCACAGCGGACATTAACGATGGCGGAACCGTTACGACACATGACATTGCCGATGTAACTTTGGGTTCCGCTACCCTCGGTACCTTCGGTCGTGGCACTGTCCAAGGCTCACTTGACGGAATCACCCTCACAGTCAACTATTACATCGTTAACTCCGAGGTGCTTCGCATAATCGACGTAGACACTACCGACACAGCCGTCGGTTCGGCCTACGGCCAAGGCACTGCTCAAGGGACCTTCAGTAATGCCTCGATCGGCACATCCGTGTTCTCCGTTGGGGGCGACTCGGTTCTCTATAACGTCGTGGGTCAGTTCACTACCGAGCCCACCGAAGACGCCGCAAAGCCTAAGGCTAACCTCCGAGGCGTTCACTCTGATGGTACACCACCGACGCTTGGCACCTTCGCTGGTGTCGCGGATGTGAACGAATCGGTTGACGGTGGGCCAATAGTGACCGCACAGGCCTTCAACGGCACATGGGGTCTTGCAACCGACGGGCGGGGAAGCTTCACCTTTACTGCCCCCCCTACAGACGATATAGCCGTATTTGGCGTATATGCTGTTGACCCAACCCTCAACATACTCGATCCCAATAACTCAGCAGCCGGACTAACCGGGGGAGCTCTACTTGTCGAACTGGACGCGAACCTCGTCGGCAGTGGACTCTTGCTTCCACAAGTAACTTCCTCCGGCCCCGTCGTGGGTGACATCGCGGCAGATGTCGTGTTCGGTGCGCAAGGCAATGCTAGCGAGGAGGCGGGGATAGAAGAGTTCGAGCTCCTCGGCGCATCAACGGTGTCATCGGGTGTTTTCGCCGGAGAGGGCTTCATTGACGATCCGTTCGGGATACTCACCGGCACCGTGATCGGGGACGCTAACAGTACGTTCAGTGGCACCTTCGCCGATGACGACGAAGGCATAGGACGCTATACGTCCGGTTCAGGGGGCTTTGTAGCGACCGACAGCGCGGACGCCTCAATTGATTTTACTGTCACCGCCTACGATGCGAATGGCAGTCAGTTGTTCTGGATCGAAACGGATGAGGACAGCACTTGGGGCGGGTCGATTCAGGCCAGCACCTTCACCGTTCCAGACGCCAAGAAAGCGCAGGCTAAGCCGAAGACCAAGTAACAATAACCGTAACGAAGCACGTTGTGGCACGGCCGGTTCAATCCGGCCGTGCCACAACCAATTCTTCTCCACGCCTTCAACCCCTCCTCGGTGTAATCTTAGTTCGAGGTGCTTCCTTCATGCGAATCTTTGGAGCTTGCCTCCTTTTGCTTTTCACCGCTGTCTCCGTGGCCGGTCTGCCGCAGGAGGGCCAGACGCGCAGCATCGTGAAAAGCGATAGCCGCATCGAATTTCATGCCACTTCCACGTTCGGCAAGACGGTCGGCGTGTTTCATTCCTGGGACGCAGATCTGAAAATGCCTACGGACAATTTTGCGGACGCTTCTCTCGTTCTGGAAATCGACGCAGCCAGCGTACAGACCGGAAGCGGGCTAAAGGACAAAGAGGCCAAGGGGAAAAACTTCTTCAGCGTGAAAGACTATCCCAAGATTCGTTTCGTATCGAAGAGCGTCGCTCCGGATGCCGATCCCTCGAAACTACACATGAATGCGGAGCTGACCTTGCGTGGAATCACCAAACCGGTTTCCGTCGCTATAATCCTGCACCCACAGGAGAATGGGCTTCAGCATATGGAAGGAGATTTTTCATTCGACCGGCGGGATTTTGGCATGACCCATAATGTGCTGTTCGACAAAATCGCCAACACCGTCCAGGTTCAATTTCGCCTGGACGTGAGGAACGCTTCCACCCCGGCTCCGGCGGATACAACCCCACGATGATCGATGGCGTGCCGGTGATTACCGGCTACGAATCGAAATTCAGGAAGAGATTGTTGAGGGATTCCGCCAGCGTAGGATGCGCGAACGTGGCATTATGCAAAACATCGCAGGGCACTTTGCCCAGCATCGCCACTTCCAGCATCGACATGATTTCTCCGCCTTCCAGCCCCAGCACGGCTGCTCCGAGAATTTGTCCGCTCTCGGCGTCCACGATGGCCTTCATGAATCCGCGAGTTTCATCCGTTTCCAGCGCGCGCGCCACCGAGGTCATCGGCATTCTCGCCACGCGCACTTTTTTGTTCTGCGCGCGAGCTTCGTTTTCCGTCAACCCGATCCGCCCGAGTTGCGGATCGATGTACAGCGTGTAGGGCACCAGCCGCCCTTCGGTCGACGCGCTTCCCTTCTCGATTAGGTTCGTCCGCAGTATCCGAAAATCGTCGTAGGAAATATGCGTGAACGCCGGCCCGCCTTTAATATCCCCCAACGCATAAATTCCCGCCACGTTCGTTTCCAGTTTTGAATTCACTTGGATGAACCCGCGCTTGTCCACCGTGACGCCCGCCGCCGAAACGTTCAACGTATCCGTGTTCGGAACGCGCCCCGTCGCCACCAGCAAGTGTGACCCGTCCAGCACGCGCGTTTCGTCGTCCATCTCCATGCGGACCGTCACGCGAATCTTCGCTCCCTCTTTGATCACGCCGGTAGCTTTGGTGCTCAGCAGCACCTCCACTCCGTCTTGTTTCAAAATAGCGGCAACTCCGCCGGCCACATCCGCGTCCTCGCCCCAAAGCAATTGTCCGCCCGACTGCACGATCGTCACGCGGCTGCCGAACCGCCGAAACATTTGCCCAAACTCCAGCCCCACGTAACCGCCTCCCAGAACCATCAAATGTTCCGGCACCGCGCCCAGTTCCATGATCGAAGTGCTGTCGAGAAACTGAACATCCTTCAGCCCTTCGATCGCCGGCACAGCCGGCCGCGCGCCCGCATTAATAAAAATTCTCTCGCCCGTAAGCACGCGTTGCCCGCCGTCCCTCAGCCGCACGAGCACCGTCTTCGCTCCCGTAAAACTCGCTTCGCCGAAAATCAGCTCCAGATTTGCGGTGTGTCTCAGGCCCTCTTCGTTGCGCGCTCGAAACGCATCCACGATGTCGCGCTTGCGCTTCCGCACGCGTTCCATGTCGATGCGAATGTTTCCGCTGTGAACACCGTAATCCGCGCTTCGCCGCGCGAGATACGCCACTCGCGCGCTCGCCACCATTGTTTTAGTCGGCGTGCACCCTTCGTTCACGCACGTTCCACCCACGTGCTTGCGCTCGATTAACGCCGTCCGCAGCCCTGCTCTCGCCAGCGCCATGCACAGCGGATTCCCGCCCTGCCCGGACCCGATAACGATGGCTTGAAATTGATCGGAGGCGTTCATTGAATAAGTTCCTCGTACTCGCGGAAAAATTGTGCGGCCCACAAGTGAGATGCGCGATCCGCGCGTTTAGAATCGCGACACAATGAAAATCGCGCCGCCAATCGCGATGGCATCTTCCAGAAGCGCGATCGGCAAATCCGGAACCTTCAGCGCCTTCACCACTCCCGTGCGAGCGTAGTAACCCGCAAACGCGCCAACCACGCCGCCCACCGCGCCCAACACGCAGCCCAGCGCAATCGATTCGGCAGCCGCTGCCGCAAGGCACGCACCCGACAGCCCGCCGGTGACGATCCGGGAAATCAGCCCCGCTGGTGCCAAGCGACTCGCAGTGCTAGGAAGCTGATCTGCGTACATTTCAAGCAAAGCCAGCACCGTGAAAACAATGGCGGCAGGAAGCCTCCCCATAAACCTGAGTGGTGTGTGATTGAGGATTCCGTGGCCAAATCCCGCCCACGCCACCGCCGCAGGCGCAGTCAGCGCACGCAGACCCGCAATCACGCCAATCAGAAACGCCAGAATCAGCACTTCAGAGGAACTCATGGCCGTCTCCTTTTTGCTGGTGCCCCTAATTTAATTAATCGTCAGGGCACAGCGTCAGCCGTGCCGTACCGTCATCCCAACCGACGGGGTTTTAGCCCCTGAGGTCATTTTCACGTTAGTCGGCTTCATTGTGATTGCTGAATATTACTTCGCGGCGGCCGTCAGAAGCGCCTCGATCTTCGTGTCCAGCTCCCGCGCCACCTTCATCGATTCCGCATTCCCGTACGTCTCCAGAAAACTCGCCATCGTGTCGTAAGTAAGATGCACTCCATCCGCTCGTTCATCAACCAGAATCGTCACCGGCGCATACGACCCCGCGTCCGGCACATGTTCGACCATTTTTTTCATGATCAGCGCATTGCCAATTAGAAACCGCATGGACTTCGGCGCTTTCTCCCCCTGCGCTTTACGCAATATTTCGCCAAGATCGAATCGCATGAACTCCATCAAGCCCGTCGGCCCCAGCCCCGGCTGAATCGCTTTTTCCACCTCCGCGTACGTCTTCGCCGCGCCGATCTTCGCGAACATTCCGCGCACATCCGGATGCCCCACACCCGCCGCCAGCTTCGCCACCACCTCCTCAAATTTCTTCGAAGAGGTAACGCTAAACCGCTGCACGCTGATCTGTCTCGTGGTCATTAAGCTCTTAGATCGTTCCTTTCATTCCCGACCAGCTCGCTCGCAGTTTACCGCTGCAATCTATGCAGTTCCAAGAACTATCGCGGTGGCGCGACCGCTGCTCTTCTTACTTTGTCGTCCCGAGCGACGCGAGGAATCTGTTCGTGATTTTTTTCCCGCTCCCATCCCCTGCCTTTATTTGTGGTGCGGCGGATTTCTCGCCGAGCTTTTCTGCCTTCTCCGTTCTACAATTCCCCCAACATGAAACTACGCAAATACGACTTGGAAATTCTCGTAATGTGTTGTTTCGCGATCTACCTGGCGTATCTCGCAAGGAACGGGCCCTGGACGCCCAACCACATCGCCGGAGCCGTCCTGATTGCCGCTGGATATGTTGGATGGCTGATCGCGCGGTTGCAAATCCGGGAATTCTTCACACCCCGAGCGGAAGCCCGCGGCCTCGTGACCACCGGTATCTACTCCAAAATACGCAATCCGATCTATTTTTTCGGTACGGTAATTTTTCTCGGAATTGTGCTCTATGCGTCTGTGCCTTGGTGGGGACTGCTGCTCGTGCTGCTGATAACTCTCATGCAGTTCTGGCGCGCCCGAAACGAAGCTCGCGTCCTCGAAGCAAAATTCGGCGACGCCTACCGCCAATACCGCGCTAAAACCTGGTTTTAATCCTCTATCTTCGGGATCCGATCACAACGAGGCACTGTTTCTTCGTGGAAGGGGTTTCTTGTGCTGGGTTATGACCCTCAACTGGAGTCAGCCCTAACCGGGTAAGAGCGTTTCCTGGCTCGCGATGGCTTGCCAGCCCCGTTGGCCCCATATATACACGTGAGTCACGCGCGACTGCCGGGAAAATGCATGTCCGTTCTTGGATCCGTGCGAACTCCAGAGACAAGTGACCACAGCCGTCTCCTCAAACATGCGCACGCGTATATCTGTCGCAACAAACGAACTGAACTGCGTGCCGGAATTCTCGATTGCGGCGATCCACCCCGTCTTGTCCAGAATCTGTCCCGACGGCAATACTCCCACGAAGTCGTCACCATAGATTCGCCGGAAAAGCGTCCCGCTGTTTCCCTGCATCGCCCGCGCCATGTCTTTTTCCAGATTAACTAGCTCGTCTTGCTTGGCCTCTTTTTCCGCCGCCAGCTCCTTTAACTCGCCAACGCTAAGGTTCTGCGCCCGGCTACAGGGAGCCAGAAGAGTGCCCGCTAGTATTACCAAGATCAGTGTGGATAGCTTTCTCATGACATGGCACCTCGTCATTCGTATGAGCCCCGGACCCTTCCATCCCAGGATGTTGTGGTTCAGCGTCTTTGCCCAGTTACCCTCCAGTATAACGCCAGGCGCACCTATACCGCCGAGCCTGCGCCCTTCTTCTAAACAGTAGTGCCTATCTCGTAAATGCCTCTTCTTCTTGATCTGCCATCCCGCCTGCTTGCACTGACCGAAGCGAGTGTGCCCTGACCAAGGAAGGGAGCGCAGCGGAGAGCCCGCCGCCAACACGGAACTTAGGATGATCAGCTAGCGCATCCGTCCGAGTATTGCGGGGCCCGTTTTAGTTCGCTTTTTCGATGTCGCCGGTTTTGGGCAGGATTGCTACTAAATCAATGTGGCTTGCTCCCGGAAGCACCGCTCTGGGACTTCGGTGCAGACTGGGACGTTTGGCGCTGCTCCATCTGCTTCTGCTGAGTGGCGTGCTGTTGCTCGAGCTGTTGCGTTTGCTGAGAATGGCGCTGCTCCATTTGTTGTATTTGCGCGTCATTGTACTTTTTCTGGGTGGCTTGCTGGTGTTCTTCTTCTTGTTGCTGCTCGAGCGTTTGGTGATCCAGCGCTTGCCGCGCAGATAGTTCATTCAGTTGCTGCTGAAAAGTCTTGTTGGTTGCGGCGTTGCCGGTATTCGGAACATTAAAGTCGTGAGACGGCAATTCGCTTGCGTGATTAATGGTTGGAGGAGCTTTGTATTCGCCTCCCGCTTGTTTGGAAGCTACAAAACCAGTTGTGAACTCACCGGGTTTGGCAGTAGCCGCGATGGGCGGTTTGCCCTGATTGACGGAAGCGCGCAGCTCAGGATTATTGATGGCTGCCTGCATGTGTTGCGTTTGCGCCGCGACCGGACCCACATGTTGCTCTTTGGCGTAAGCCTCTTGCTGCGGCGTGGGACGCGCTTCCACCCCGCCGGTGCCACCGTTGTAGCTGACGTGATTTCCGGAGGCATTGGTCACCGGGGCGCTGTAGGTGCTGTGAATTACGGCAGTGTTTACGTTATTTACGGACGTGTTGTACACGAAGTGGTTCCCTTCCCAGCGCCCGCCCTCATATCCAACGCCGCTGTAACCGTAGCCATAATTAATGCCGCCGTAGTAACCCACCGTCGGGCCCCAATATCCTTGATTAAAATAGTACCCGCTGCCGCCCCAGCCCCAGTAACCCGGCGTCCAGAGAAAGCCAGCTTGAGGAGGGTAGACCCAGGTGCCCGGAACCCAGTAGTAGTCGTTAGCGGCGTAGTCATAGCCCCAGTAACCGGGCGCCCACAGGTAGCCCTCGGAAGCAAGGATCGGTTGCTCGTAGATCGGAAACAGCGGCGGACCGTAGCCCACCGAAATACCAATTTGAGCGAATGCGCCGTGGGAAAAAATCAGCACGACAAACGAAAATAGCAACGAGCGAATAGCAATAGCAGTACGCATTGTGCTCCTCTCCAGCCTGCTCATCCTGTTTTAGTGCCCGTTGCGGTACCCGTTGCTCTAAGTGACGGGCGTGCACGGGTTTGAGCGGCAGGTCTTCTTTGCAATCAACCTAGCCGTACAGCTCCACTAACTCTCGTGACTGGACAAAACTACCTATCGCGTTTTACCTCTAGGAACTTGGGAAATTGCGGCATGCGCCAGGATGCAGCATAGCCGCCCGCCTGTAAACGTATCTATCACTTCAGCGCGCAACGCACAATCAAATTCAATTTCGCACTTCTGATTGAATTTGGTTCAGCCAATTGGTGGCATTCGAATACAGGGTGCGGTAACTCCTCGCATCCGCGCAAACCGAGCGCTACTCAACGTGCAGCCGCGATTTCATTAGTATGACCACGTAGGGGTTCCACGTAGACAGCACGTAGTAGATGCTTAACTCGGAACCGCGCACCTTGGTCCATCGCTCAACAACATACGGCGCATAAGCGCCACCATGAACGGCCTGCAGATTCGCCTGCCCCTTTTCGATCACGGGTCCTCCAAGACCATCGTCTGGATTTGCCTGGGGATTGTGGATGAATTTGCCGACGACGCCATCACGCACTGCGTTGAAAATGATTTGCGGCTCGCTCCACGGCCCCCACGGCGTGCGGGAATACGAGAATAAGATGCCACGCGGCGCTGGATCTCGACTGTCGTAAGTCATCAGCCACAACTCAAGATCCTTGCACCACGTTACGGAAAGATCGCCCATCGTGCCGTTTTGGACGATTGGTTTCGCGTCCGATTCCTTCTCGCTCCAAATCGGAGCGCTCCCCGCGTCCAACCCTGCGAAATACCGCGTCCCTTTGCCACTTTCAAATTGTGCCGCAGGCAAGATCGACAAATATGCGTCGCTCTTACGGTAAGCGCCTGTGCCCCAAATGAAGATGAACGGTCCGCTGGGAGGCAGTCCAGTGATCGTCCCGGGTTCGATATGCAAAGAGAACTTGACGAAGTGCCCCTCAGGAAGCTGGGAGATGGTCCGCAATGGTTGGAAATTTGCCGGTGGTGTAAATTTCGTGAGGACGGAACGATCCGTCGAACGATCCTCGGAGTGGTTCGTCGAGACCGCTACATACACTTCGCCGCCGAGGCTAATGCCTGCCACTGGCACCTCGAACGCTCCCATGCTGATGCCTGGTGGCTGAATGGTCAAATAATCGCCGCCGGACGTGAGGAAATCCAATCGAACGCCGCTATCAGGATCGTTCGAATCGGTTGTCGCGATCGTGTCGAGCGCATGGCGCAAACGCCCCACGGTGTCACCGAAGAGAAAATACACTCGCCCTGCGTGCTCAAAGGAATTGCCCAAGTCAGTGCCTTCGATTCCATATCGCGTGACCGTTTGGCTGAGCGTCGGTCGATGCAATTGTTTGTCCTCTTCACCAAGAAGCTGTTCAACCTTCACGGTCGAGCCAGCCACGTAGCGCAGCACTGGCTCGGTCGCCGGTGGCACGGCGCTGAATGCATGTTCTGCATTAAATGACTCCGGAAGAACAACAGGTGTGACGGGTTGAATCTGCGGGGAGAGCGTCCATACGCCCAGCAGCAGTACGACTCCCAGGAGGGATTTCATGGCTTGACCTCCACATGTCCCTGAAGTTTGTAATCGTTGCCGCTAAACTATAGCTTTCGTCCGCCGGGCGCAATGGCCGAGGCGATCACCTTGAGTCCCAAGAAAAAGGCAAGCGCGGCAAAAGGAAGATAGACCATCGAAACGGAGTTGTCGCCTATCGGTACGACGTGCGGACCCATGAAGCGGAACAAACCTAAATCCTTTCGTCTCAAATTTCTACTTCGTTTCCCAAAACCGATCTTACACTGCGTCGTAGTACGCTTATGCTCACACAGACGATCCCTTGAATTTAATTAAGCTCCGTGCTAGCGTGACTCGTGATTATTGAAGATAAAATTCGTGATCGGCAAGCTCGACGAAAGTTCGACCTCAGCCTCAGTCCCGCAGCAAACGAGCTAGACCAATTCCCCGCCTGTCTTAGTCCGGTCGTGCTCCCGCGCCCGGGAATTTCTAATCGCGAACTGAGGATGCGACAAGCGTCGGTGTCCCAAGCCAGTGCGCCGCGGCGCACGACCCGCGGGTTCGTTTTTGCATTTTCTAATCGAGAACTCGAGTTATTAGAACCATCGCTAAACCATAGAAAACAAACGGTAGCACCCCGTTCTAATCGAGAACTTTCAACCAATCAGTATTACGGCAATTCTCACTTTCCCAGAGTCCGCCTCGGACGGACGAAGGGCTTACTCCAGCCACTCTCGCGCACGAGCCGCTTGTCTGCCCTGACGCAGGAAGGGGCATTAATCACTCGCGACTCTTCCGTCCTAACCGGTTCTGGCCCACAAACAGAAATGGCTGTAACCTACAGAAAACAAACGACCGCGCACTTTCTAACCGGGGCCAGAATTGCACACTCGGAAACACGTGCGCGCGCTAAAATGGACGCAGAAACGAGCAGAATCCGATGACCGAACGCAAACAGCCATTCGCGACCGTGGAAGAAGCCCTGGTGGAAATCCGCGCCGGCCGCATGATCGTTCTGGTGGACGACGAAGACCGCGAAAACGAAGGCGACCTGGCCATGGCCGCCGAAAAAGTCACGCCGGAAGCCATCAACTTCATGGCTAAATTCGGGCGCGGCCTGATTTGCCTGGCGCTCACCGAGCAGCGCTGCGATGCGCTGAACCTTGCCCCCATCACCCCGCGAAACACTTCTGCGTTCGGCACGCCGTTCTGCGAACCCATTGACGCGCGCCGTGGCACCACCACCGGCACCAGCACGTCCGATCGCGCCACCACTATTTTGGCTGCCACCGATCCCAACACCCGCCCCGAGGATCTCGCGCGCCCCGGCCACGTTTACACTCTGCGCGCGCGCAATGGCGGAGTCCTCGTTCGCGCCGGACAAACCGAAGCTTCCGTGGACCTCGCGCGCATCGCCGGGCTCGACCATTCCGGCGTGATCTGCGAAATCATGAATGACGACGGCACCATGGCGCGCACGCCCGAACTAACCGAATTTTGCCGCGTCCACGGGATGAAGCTGCTCACCGTCGCCGACCTGATTCGCTACCGCATGCAGCACGAGCGCTACGTCCGCAGGATTGCCGAATCCATTCTCCCGACTCCACACGGTAATTTCCGCATGATCGCGTACTCCAGCGACGTGGACCACGAGCTGCACGTCGCGCTCGTTCGCGGCGACGTTTCCAACGACGCGGCCGGCGGCCCGCCGCTCGTTCGCGTGCACTCGCATTGCCTTACCGGCGACGTCTTCGGCTCAACAGCCTGCGATTGCCGCGCTGTGATTGACCGCTCGCTCGCAGCTATCGCCCAGGCTGATCGCGGCGTCTTCGTTTATTTGCATCACACCGGGCGGGGATTTCAGATCGATTCACGCGAACCGGACAGCACCGAACTCCCGCGCATTCGGTTTCACCAGCGCGAAGAGCTCGATCACGACTTGGGCAGGCAGCGTTTGGTGCAGCGCGAAAGCGGCATCGGCGCGCAGATTTTGATCGATCTCGGACTGCGCCGCATCCGCGTCCTCACGAACCATCCCCGCAAAGTGGTTGCCCTCGAAGGCTACGGCCTCGAAATCGCCGACCAGGTTCCCCTGGCATTAGGCTCGGCAAAATCAAGCCACCAGATTTTATGAGTTTGAGAAATGTGCCGCGATTATTTGCCGAAGATTAAAACTACAAACGATTCCTTCACCATCGTGGGACGCGGGTGCGCGTTGTCCGGAGTGGCTGCAGGCGCCGGGCCGAAATCCGCAGTCACCAGAAAAACTTGGTGCGTCTTGGGATCGAGTGCCATCGTGCGCGCATGGGCTTGCGTGGGGACGTCTTCCACCACGGAATATTTGTCCGGCGAGTCTTCATGCACCACGGTGAGCGTCCCGCTCCCTCCATTCGAAGCGAACGCGTACCCGGTCCCGGGATCGAATGCGTCGGCATCAACACCTTCGCCGATCGCCGGCGTCGCAATCACCTTTCCGGTATCGGCGTTGATCACTCCCATCATTTTATTATCGCAGCCCGCGAACAAACGCCGGTTCGCTATGTCCATCGCGAGACCCGAAGGCTCCTGGCACGGCGCCAGCGGCCACGTAGCCGTCACTTTCAGATTCTGTGAATCGATTTGCTGCTCTTCGCTCTTGTCTTCGATATTTACGTACACATGGCCGGCGCCGTCCGCGACGGCAAATTCCGGCTTGCCGTCAACGGGAATGGTGCCCGCGACGGTTCCGGTCGCGGCGTCGATGGCCGTAGCGTTCTTGCTGCGGCCGTTCATGGCGAAAACGCGCTTCGAGGCGGGATCGTAAATGATCGCGTCAGGATTCGTGCCCGCTTGCACGCTGCCGATAACTTCCAAAGTTTTCAAATCGAAGATTGTCACAGTCCCCGCGCGCCCGTTGGAGGTAAAGCCGCGATTGAGGTCCGGCGCCAGCGCGATTCCATGCACCCCGTCAGTATTCGGAATCTCGCCGACAGTTTTCCCTGAATCCACATCGAGGACGACAACTTTTGTCCCGCGCGAAATGAACAGCCGCCGCGTGGGCGAATCAAAAATGATGTAATCCCAAAATCCTTCGCCGCCGAGCGGAATTTTCTTTAGCAAATGGTAGCCGGATGGACCCGCCGGGGAAGCAGCAGCGACGCTCCGCTCCGCCGCGTGCGTCTTCGAGACAATCATGGCCGTGCATAGCACCAATAATGCAATCGCACAGAACACCACCGCGATGCTTCCCACAAATGACACGCGCAAAGTTTTCATCTGCCTCGCCCCCGATGTTATCCGCTCGCTTAGTTCGAAACCATCGTATGCCGCACTCACAGCCGCGTCAATGTTTCGGGCCGCGTCGGAGGGATCGGCGGAAGCAGAAGATCCTGCTGCACCCAGCTACGGCGACTTCTGCCCAGCCGGAGAGAGTGTGAGGTAGGGACGCATCTTCTCGATTCGAGACTTCGAGATGCCTTTGATCGCGAGGAGGTCTTCGATTTTTTGAAACGGGCCACTCTTTTCGCGAAAATTTACAATCGCCTTCGCGGTGCCAGGGCCGATTCCGGGGACCTGCTGAAGCTGTTCCACCGTCGCGGTGTTCAGCTCGATCGAATGAGCGGGAGGGTGCTTCGAATCCGCGCGAGACCCCGACGCGGAAAACAAAATCAGCAAAATCGAGACGCCGTACAGTGCGCGCCCAATTCGAGTCATTTTATTCATAACGCGAGAATCGGTTACTGCCAATCACAGATTAGAAAGAAGACTGGCGAATACCGCATATCAAACGCGAGTTCCCTGCGCGTCGTGTTCGGTGACCGGGCCGAAGAGAGCGGCTTGCTCGGCGATCTGGGCGCGGTCGCCGACGAGGACGATTTGCTCGTTGGCGGAATCGAAATGGCGGCGGGCGGCGGCTAGAATGTCGTCCGCGGTGAGCTCGTGAATGCGCGCACGATAGGTTTCGAGGTAATCCTCAGGCAAGCGGTCGAGGTAAACGGTGGAAAGCTGGGAGAGAGACCCCTCCTGCGTGGCAACGCCGAGCGAAAAAACGCCGCTCAAATAGCTTTGAGCGCTTTCCAGTTCTTCGGCAGTGACGGGCAGCGAGCGCATGCGGTCCATTTCGTAAAACATTTCGGTAAGAGTAGCAGCGGCGACTTCATTGCGCACAGCGGCGTGCACGGTGAAGTAACCAAATTCGCGCAAGGCATTAATTCCGCTGCGCGGGCTGTAGGTGTAGCCCTTTTGCTCGCGGATATTCATCACCAAGCGGGAATGAAACGCGCCGCCGTAAATTGAATTAGCGAGAACCATGCGATACCAGTCCGGATCGCGCCGCGTGATGGCGAGGTTGCCCACCAGGATTTGCGTCTGCACTGAGCCGGGAAGATGAACGAGATGAACATGCCGTCCTGAGTGGCGTGGCGGCGCAGACCATTTCTGCTCCGCAGGCGCGGGGGATTTCCAGCCGCTAAATATTTTTTCTACTTGTTCGAGCATCGGCTCGGTTGAAAAATCACCAACCACAATCAGCAGTGCGTTCGCAGGCGAATAATTCTGGTGATAGAACTCCTGGAGTTGACTACGCCGGTAGGCTGCCACCTGAGCTTCCTTCGGCGCGACGACCGCGTAGGGGTGTTTGCCGAAAAGCACGCTACGCAGACGCTCGTTGGAGAGAAAATCAGGAGTTGTGCGCTGGATTCGAAGGCCTTCGAGTCTCTGGCGGCGCTCGCGCTCAAATTCTTCTTCGGGGAAAGAGGCGTTGCGCGCAACGTCCGCGAGCATTTCGAGCAGTCCTTCTGAAAATTCGGCCACTCCCGATATGCCGATTGCGCTCGCGTCAGCTCCGGCGTGAGCGGCGAAGTCCGCGCCCATTCGCCGAAGGTCTTCTTCAATAAGGCGAAGGGAGCGAGTGGCAGTTCCGGTGCGTGCTACGCTGGCGGTGATCTCAGCCAATCCCGGCGCACTATGCGCGACAACGGCGTTTCCAGCGCGGAAGAAAAGCTGCGCGGAAATTTTGGGGAACGTGCGGGCCTCGACTAGAACCACGTGCATGCCGTTGGGCAGAGTGCGAACCGTGCGCCTGGGCCACGCAACCGGACGTTCGGGGCCCAGAGCGGGCGGAGACGAGCGGTGCGGCTTCGTTGCAACGATCGGAGTGGTCATCGAGCTTCTCCCGCGTTCGCGGGACGCCGGGCCACAATGGCACGATTTCGCGGAACCAGATATTTTTTGGCCGCTGCCTGCACTTCGGCAGGAGTTACCGCCATGAAGCCGTCGAGCACGGTATTGATGCGATCGGGATCGCCGTCGAACAACGTGAAGCAAGCGAGATAATGCATCAGGCCGAAGCGAGGCATATGCGAACCCATGCCCCCCTCAAGCATGGAATAATAATCAGCGCGAAATTTTACTTTTACGGGCGCGAGTTCCTCTTCCGCAATCTCTTTTTCCTGCACTTCAGAGATCACGTCATCGTACGCAGCAATGGTAGCGTCAGAAGTAAACTCCGGCCGGTGATAAATCTGCGTGACCATTTGCGTGGGGCCGTTGGCATCAAAAACGTCCGTGCCTCCTTCGGTCCCGATGGCAATTTGCTTTTCGAAAACGAGATGGCGGTGGATGCGCCCGGCGCGGCCACCATGCAAAACACGGTCTAAAATCGCCATGGCGTACCAATCTTTCACGATGCGCGGCGGGACTGTGTATCCGATGGCGAGAGCGGGCAGGGTTCCGAACTTTTCTTCCACTTCGCCGCGACGTTCTTCGGTTTGCGGCGGTTCGCTCACGTCGGCGTGCGGCGGTAGCGCATGCGCCGGAATGTCGTCAAAGTAGCGCTTTGCGAATGTGAACGCCTCGGAAGGTTCGAGATCGCCCAGCATCAGGAGCACGGCATTATTCGGCGAGTAATAGGTGCGGAAAAAAGCCTGCACATCGTCCAGTGTTGCGGCATCGAGATCGTTGAAATCACCATAAAAATTGTGCGCGTTGGGCCAATTGCGGAAGGCCACGGGCGGCAAGTCCAGCCAAGGAAATCCGCCGTAGGGCTGATTCATCACGTTAACGCGGACTTCTTCTTTCACTACGTCGCGCTGATTGCGCAGATTTTCATCGTCCACTTTCAGAGAACGCATTCTGTCGGCTTCGAGCCAGAGCATGCGCTCAAGCGCATTGGAAGGCACGGATTCGAAATAATTGGTGATGTCGTAATTCGTGGTGCCGTTTAGCAGGCCGCCGGAAGCGTTGATCAGTCGAATGTGTTCCATCTTGCCGGCGTTTTCGGAACCCTGGAACATCATGTGTTCAAAAAGATGCGCGAAACCGCTGCGGCCGCGAGGCTCGAGGCGGAAGCCGATCTGATAGTAAACGCCGACGGTGACAAAGGGCGCGGAATGGTCGGGCGAGACGACGACTCGCAGGCCGTTGGCGAGTTTCGTGTGCTCGACCGGAATATGCAGCTTCTTCAACTTTTGCCTCCCGTGGATTTTCTTAGTGCGCGCTTCAACTGCTTCGACGCGACGCCGGAATTCTTCGACAGAACCCGGTTGGCAAGTAGCGCTAGAGCTGCATGCGCTTCATTAAACTCGCTCGGATAACTCCGCAACGCCTTCGTGTGCTTTGCTACGGTTGCGAAATCTCCGCGTGAGACGGGTCCGGTCCAGGATTCACGCGGACCTAGCTGCTCGAAATTGTCCAGCATTTGCCGCATCAACGGCAGCAGCGCGCGCACGGCGTCGCGGCGGCTGAATCCTAGCTTCATCAGCACTTGCGTCGCGGCTTCAATCAATCCCAGACCGTGTCCTGCGACCAGCGCGCCAGCTGCATGGTACGCGGGCTTGTTCTTGCTATTTATGGTGACCGGCACACCGCCGAGGGAACGTGCAATTGAACGCGCGACTACCGCCGCGCTGCGGTCACCTTCGACCGCGAATAAAACTTTTTCCAGCTTCGGCGCCCCGCGCCCCGTGAACGTCTGCATGGGGTGAAGCGAACCGGTTGAGGCTCCCCGGCGGGCGAGCGGCGTCAGAACAGTGCGGTCAAGCGCGCCGCTGGTGTGCAAAACAATTTTACCGCGAAGTTTCATTTCGTCAAATTTGGCCAGTGCGCCAGCAACTCCACTGAGCGCGCCGTCGGGGGTGGCTAGCAGAATCACGCTGGAATCGAAGATTCCCGGAACGAGCCGCGAATGTGGTTTTCCCGCTCCGATTTGCTGCACGGCAATTCGTGACGTGGCTGCCGAGCGCGTGACGACGGCTCCGATGCGCCAGCCGAGGCGATGAAGACGCTTCCCTAACGTTCGGCCTACGCGCCCTGCGCCGACGATGGAAAGAGAGCGCTTCATGGCACGTGATAGCATAACTTGTAAGCACTTTTTCAGGTGGACGAAATTGAATCTGCATTTATTTTCGACAATCGCGCTGGGAGCGGTGGCTGCGTTGTGGATTTACGGCGCGATCGAGGCGGCGATAGGAGTCCCTAGACTTGCCTCTCTTGCGGGTGCTCCACCGCTTGACGACGCTGATTGCCCGAGCATTTCCATCCTCTTCGCGGCACGGGACGAAGCACATAAATTGCCGGGTGCACTCGCGACGTTCCTCGTTGTGGATTATCCGCGTTACGAAGTGGTGGCCGTGAATGACCGCTCCGAGGACGGCACGGAAGAAATCCTGAAGCGCGCGGCGCAAGAAAATCCGCACATGAAAGCCGTTTCCGTGAGGGAGCTTCCCGGCGGATGGTTAGGCAAGCCTCATGCGCTGCAAAAAGCGTACGAGCAATCCACCGGGGAGTGGCTGATCTTTACGGACGCGGACGTGCATTTTGCACCCGGATTGCTGCGGAGCGCGATTTCGCTAGCTCAAAAGAGGGGCTGGGAGCACCTGACGCTTTCGGGCCGCACGGAAATATTCAGCTTCGGCGAAAAAGTCGTGATGACATTTTTCGGACTGGCTTTTCTGATGAGCGTCCGGCCGTGGCGCGTGAGCGACCCGCGCTCTCGTGCGTTCGCCGGCGTGGGAATGTTTCAACTTATACGCCGAAGCGCGTACGAAGCGATGGGGACCCACCGCCGGCTGGCGATGGAAGTGGTGGACGACATGAAGCTCGGCAAGTTGGTGAAACAGGAAGGATTTCGATCGGGCTTGGCAATGGCGGGAGACGCAGTGAGTGTGCACTGGCACAGCGGCCTGGGAAATATCATTAAGGGCACAACAAAGAATTTTTTCGCATTTGCAGAGTTCTCGCTATTCGTTGCGAGCATACAGATTTTCGGGATACTAATGATGTGCGTCGTTCCGTGGTTGGCGCTGCCTTTCCTTCACGGGTGGGCGCTATTGTTCGCGGGAATTGCCGTGGGGCTGGCGATCATTCTTCACGCCGGTGCGTGCATCGAATTCAGAATCTCGCCGGCATATGCGCTGACGTTTCCCATCGGTGCGCTGATTTTTGCGTGGATGCTGGCACGCTCGATGATTGTTACTTTGTGGACCGGAGGAGTCACCTGGCGCGGAACATTTTATCCGCTGGAGGAATTGAAACGCGGAGTCGTCTAAAGAAATGTCGCGCGATGCCGCAAAGTTGAGATCGGTTCCCTACTTGAAGAAGGAATAGCCCAAGAAGACGGTGTTCAGATCCACGCCGGGATTTATCTTACCGCGGTCGGCGTTGGAGATGTGCTGGTACTTGTATCCGAACATCCAGGCTCGTTTCCGCGAGGAATTATAGAGTTGGAACCCCGCTTGGAAGTCGAATGTGAAATTGAACTGCTCCTCACCGTGGATATCGACCGGAATCGGGCGCAGGGACGCGACGAATCCGGCAGTTGACGCAACGAAAGGCTGAAAGCTGCGGCGGCGGAAAAGGTTGATCTTGAATCCGATGGGATTCACGCCTCCGCCGTAAACCACCTCGCGCGATCCGGTCACATAAATTGTGCCCCCCGGTGTGGACATTCTGCCGAGAATCTTTGGCTGAAGCATAATCTCGACTGGATCTACGTCGAAAGTGTATTCGAGAGACCATCGAGGATGATCCAGCAGCATCCGTCCGTAGCGAAATCCAAGGGCCGCGAACTGACGCGGGCTGGTGAGGCCGATAACATGGGGCGAGCCCGGGGCATAAGAGGCCCAAACACCGAACTCATTCTTTCCACTTTGGAAACTTTCCTGCTGCGATGGCGGAGTCTGACAACGAGCCCCGGGCGAAGCTGCCAGAAGCGCAGCGAGAATCACAAACGGCAGGGATAAAATGATGGGGCGGATCTTTTGCAGTGGAGCCACATGATCTCGATTAGGTAGTTTTTTTCGCCACGCGTTTTTTCGCCGGACCCACGGTCCGGTTCTGAGACGAAGCAGACGGACCTCCTGATTCTGGCATGGTTTCGACCTGCACAGAAGGAGATGCAACATCTCCTGCCGAAGAAGCGGAAAAGATCGCGCCGAGATCGCGTTGCTTGAGGGCGCGAATGCGATCGCGGAGCGCAGCCGCGCGTTCGAACTCAAAGTTCTTCGCCGCTTCGCGCATTTGCGTTTCGAGTTGAGCGATAGCGTGGACCAACTCGGCTTCCGTGGAGACATCACCGATTACCACATCATCTAAAGGCACGGTGACGTAATCGGCTTCGACAATCCTGGCGAGCTGCATATCGACAGATTTTATAATCGATTGGGGGGTGATGTTGTGCTCGCGGTTGTACGCTTCCTGTTTCGCGCGGCGGCGATCTGTTTCGCCGATAGCCTGGCGCATGGAATCCGTCATCGTATCGGCGTACAAAATCGCACGGGCTTCCAGGTGGCGCGCGCAACGACCAATCGTTTGGATCAAAGAGGTGGTACTGCGAAGGAACCCTTCCTTGTCCGCGTCGAGAATGGCGCAGAGCGAAACTTCCGGCAAATCCAGGCCCTCGCGTAAGAGGTTGATGCCGATTAGCACGTCAAATTCTCCACGGCGCAGGTCGCGCAGGATGCGAACGCGCTCGAGCGTTTCGATTTCCGAGTGCAGATAGCGGCATTTCACGCCAACCTCGGTGAAATATTCGGCGAGGTCCTCGGCCATGCGCTTGGTGAGAGTGGTGACGAGAACGCGCTCGTTGCGGCCTGCGCGAATGCGAATTTGTTCGAGCAAATCATCAACCTGGCCTTTTACGGGGCGAACTTCCACCTGGGGATCGACGAGTCCCGTGGGGCGAAGCACCTGTTCTACTACGACACCACCAGATTTCGTCAGCTCGTAGGGACCCGGAGTAGCGGAGACATATACAGCTTGATTCACGCGATGTTCGAATTCCTCAAAGTTGAGAGGCCGGTTGTCCAGCGCAGAGGGCATGCGGAAGCCATAATTAACGAGCGTCTGCTTGCGCGAACGGTCGCCGTGATACATCCCACGAATTTGCGGAATGGTTTGATGCGACTCGTCGATGAAAAGCAAGAAATCGGACGGCGTGTAATCGAAGAGCGTTGGCGGAGCTTCGCCGGGCAAGCGTCCTGAAAGATGGCGGGAATAATTTTCGATACCATGGCAATAGCCGATGGTGCGCATCATCTCGATATCGAAATGCGTGCGCTGGACCACGCGCTGCGCCTCGACGATTTTCCCCTGGCGCTCGAGCTCACCCTTCCACCAGTCGAGCTCTTCGTAAATGCTCTGAATTGCGCGCTCCTTTTGATCGGCCGGCAGAACGTAGTGGCTCTTGGGATAAATCAAAATGCGATTGATTTCGTTTTCGCCGGGACGCGTACGAATTTCGCCGGTCAGGGGATCGATCTTTCGGATTGCGGTGATTTCGCTGCCCCAGAGCTCGATGCGCACGGCGAGATCGTCGTAAGGCGGATAAATTTCGATCATATCGCCGCGAACGCGGAAAGTGCCGCGCTTTAAATCTTCGGAGCGCTCGTATTGAATTTCGACAAGCTTGCGCAGGATGGCTTCGCGCGCGATGGATTGACCCTTTTCGATGAGCTGCATCATTCCGTAATAGGCCTCCGGGGAGCCGAGGCCGTAAATACACGAGACGGAAGCGACGACGATGACGTCGCGCCGCTCGAAGAGCGAACGCGTGGCGCTCATGCGCAACTTGTCGAGCTCATCGTTGATGGTGGACTCTTTTTCGATGTAGGTGTCGCTCGAGGGGACGTAGGCTTCCGGCTGGTAGTAATCGTAATAGCTGACAAAATATTCGACGGCGTTATTGGGAAAGAACGAGCGAAATTCGTGAAAAAGCTGGGCGGCCAAAGTTTTGTTGTGCGCCAGGACGATGGTGGGGCGATTGATTTCCTCGATCACCTTCGCCATCGTGAATGTTTTGCCCGAGCCGGTGACGCCGAGGAGGACCTGCTGGCGTTCTCCGTCTTTTATAGCCCGGAGGAGCTGGGCGATGGCTTCGGGCTGGTCGCCGCGCGGCTCGTAGTCACTGGCTAGTTTGAAGTTCATCCTGAATCCTTCAGATGCGAAAACTGAGCTGCGCTGAAAACTATGATTATATCAAAAATCAAAAATCGCTGCTGAGGACGCAAAGCGCGCCGGATCCGGCATATTCAGGGCTGCGGCTCTGCCGAGGGCGGCGTCGCAGGAAGAAGGGAAATCTCGGATTGGCTTTCGACATGGCCGACGTAGTGCATTTTTGAGCCGGAACGCGCGCTGGTGATTTGGACGTCCATATCTTGCGTGGCAGTCTGCGTTGAACGGATCAGGGTGCCGGTTGAGAGCGAGATCGTTTCGAGGCTGCCGCCGGAACCGGTCCAGGTACCGGAGGTGTCCAGAGCTTGGCGAGCGTAGTCATCGGGCGTGGCGTCACCATTTCGGATGATTTTGAATTGAGTGACGATCACGGCGCATGAAGCGCTTGCCCCGGCAGGCTGGGCGGTGGCGATGGCCTTCGGCGGCCCGTCAGTCGAGTAGCACAGTTCATCGCGAAGATAGTTGGATTGGTTTCGCCAGATAAGGCCGCCGAGCGCGACGCCTTCCATGGGGCGCTCGCTGCTCCATTTCTGACCGACCTCAATTCCGTCCTTTGGGATGCGCGCGGCGGAAGAAAGTCCGTTCATCCAGGAGTGGACATTTTCAGCGACAGATCGATTTGCGAGGAGATCATCGAGGCCCACGATATGAGCGAGCTCGCCGTCAGGCTCCATAACGTATTCAAGCGAGCGCCCTTCCAGATTTTTGTACTGATCCGTGATTTTGGAACTTGCGGGGTCGTAGGCATCGCTTTCAAATGTGGCGCTGGATTTTTCATATGTGGCGCGAATGCGAACGCTTCCGGGAGGATCGTTATTGGCGGGGAGCGGATTCAGAATATCGAGGCGCAGGATCAGGCTGACAGTCTGTTTCGACTTGGATGCGGCTTCCGGATTCTCGATAGGTGTTTCCATTTTCCCGTTCGAATTCGTTCGCGTTTCGATTTGGTAGCGCAGGGTTTCTCCCGGCGTATATTTCGGAAAAAGACGGACGCGATTGGAGGCCGTCGCGCGGAGCGATAGCGCGAGCAAGGCGAGGCTTGCGACGAAGGCCGACAAGTATTGCACGTTGCGTCTCGTAAGCTTAGCCTTCCGATGCATTGGTGAACGCTAGCACAGGGATTTAGACGAGGCAAACCAAGTGATGTCTAAAATGGAGCTGTACAATACGTCTGTCGGCAGTTTAAAAAATGCCGAGGAAAATTCGGAGGAGCGTGGCTTATGAGTCCCACCGAGACCGTACTTCAGTTCATGGGCCGCATCAACCAGCGCGATGCGGACAAGCTTGCCGAATTGATGACGGAAGATCACGTGTTCATCGATTCCCTCGGCAATTCCGTGCGCGGCCGCGAGAAGATGCGAACCGGGTGGCGAGGCTACTACGCATTTTGTCCGGACTACTGGGTTTCGCACGAAGACATTTTTGAAAATGGGAACTTCGTCGCGGTGTTCGGCGCGGCAGGCGGCACCATCGCGGAAAATGGCAAGCTTCCTCAAGAAAATAAATGGCGGACATCCGCTGCTTGGCTGGCTGTGGTACAGAAGGGCTTGGTGAAGGAGTGGCGAGTTTACGCCGACAACAAGCCGGTGTACGACATTGTGGCGAAAGAAAAGGCAGGGCGATAATTTTCGCGGATCACTCCGATCGCAGCGCTTCCATAACGTCCACGCGTGCCGCGCGCGCCGCCGGCAACACGGACGCGACAACCGCAGCGGCCAGAAGCACCACTGCGGAGCCGAGAACCGGCAAGACACTCGGCATGCGCATATCCACGACATAGCTGCTCGCAAGGCGCGCCAACGCGTATCCGCATACCGCGCCTGCGACGACGCCCGCAGCGGCCATCACGGCGCCTTGAACAATCACGCTGGTCAGAAGATGCCGCGGCTGGGCGCCGAGCGCGAGGCGGATTCCGAACTCGCGCGTCCGCCCGCTAACCGAGAACACCAGCACGCCCGCAACGCCAATCACTGCAATCGCCAGCGCGACCGCCGCAAAACCGCCAAATACCAGCGCGTTCAAACGATCGGGAGTAAGCACTTCCGCGCGCACGTCTTCCAGCGTGGCCGCGTGTTCGACCGGCTGGTCCACGGACATATCGCGAATGATGCGTGTGATCGACGGCACAAGCGCGTAGGGATCCGAATGCGTGTGAACGAACAGTCGGCCCCCGCCCAGCTCTTGCTCAAGCGGGTGATATACGGTCACCGCTGGTCCCGGGACAACGTTCTGATCGTCCAAATCGGCGGCCACGCCGACGATGCGCCGCGGCTCTTCGCTGATGTCGATGAATTTCATTACTGGATCGGTCCACATCATGTGGTGGTTCACCGCATCCTGGTTCGGAAACATCCGCTGCGCCAAGCTCTGGCTCACAATGACGACTTTCTCGGCGTCCTTTCGATCGGCGTCGTTGAAGTCGCGTCCGGCAATTATGGGCACACCGAGTGCGGCGAAAAATCCGGGTGACACCGTCCGGAACATCGCGCGGGGATCTTCTTCACCCGGCCCGTGCGCGTGGCCGTCTGCCGAGTACTCGAATCCCGAACCCCATATCCCCGCGTCGCGCCACGGGACAGCGGTGCCCACGGCGACGCGATCCACGCCCGGTAACGCTGCGATTTGCCGCATCGCTTCTTTGTAGAATCCCTGAATCTGCTCAGGTGTGCGGCCTTCGGTAACCACCGGCACATTCAACGCGAGGACGTTGTGCGTGTCGAAACCGGTGCGCGCGCTTTGCAACGCGAGAAGTGTCTTGAGCAGCATGCCCGCGCCCGCCAGAAGCATGAAAGACGCGGCGATCTGTGTGACGGCGAAAATTCGCAGGCGGCGGCCGGTACTCCCCGTGATCCGCACGCCTCCGCTCGCTATATTCAATCCGTTCGCGGCGTCCGCCGAGGGCAAGCGTGGAACAAATGCCAAGAGCACCGCCGCAACGACTGCCAGCAGCGCGCCGACCCAGAGCATGCTGGAGTCAACCTTCAGATCCAGTGCGCGCACCGAAAACCGGGAGGCGTAGCGAGCCAGAATCGCCACCATCGGGCTCGCGCTCAACACACCAAGGGCCGCGCCGGCGCCGCAAAGCAAGAGGCTATCAGCCAGCAGCACGCGTCGCAGCGAGCCCGAGGTTGCACCGAGCGCCGCACGAATCGCGAGTTCGCCTTCGCGCCGAACCGTGCGCGCCAGAATCAAGTTGGCCGCGTTCGAACACGCAATGATAAAGACCAGCACGGAAGCTGCCAGCAACACGAGCAGCACATTTTTCGCGCGCGAGGTGACCTGGTCGCGCAAACGCACGGCGCTGATGCGGAACCCCGCGTTGCGCGTATAAGTTTCGGGGTGTTGCGCAATCATCGCTCCGTATACAGTCCCTAACTCGGCGCGCGCGGACTCGATGTCCGCGCCCGGCGCAAGCCGCCCGAAGAGCTCGGTCATGCGATGGACTCGTCCGGTCACCATCGTTGCCGACAGATGATGAGGACTGGTAACAATATTGGAAATGATCTCGGTTTCCGCGGGATAAGGAACCGAAGGTTCCAGCACACCGACGATCGTTGCCACGCGCGCGCCCGAGGGATCACCCGAATCGAGCTTCACGGTCTTGCCGATCACGGACGGATCCTTTTTCATGACCGTCGTCCAGAAACGATACGTCAGGACTATCGCGCCCGCGGCCTTTGGACCGTCATCGTGCGCGTCGAGCAAGCGGCCGAGCACCGGGTGCAATCCCATGACCTCGAAATACGATCCGTCCACCACGCCGGCGCGGACCTCTCGCGGCTCGCCGAGTCCCACCGCTGAGAACCCCATCTGGGAGAAATCGCCAAAAGCGCTCACTGTCTTCACGCGCGACTCGATATCCTGAATCTCGGGGACGGAGAACGTAGTGTTCTCGACGCCGATCCCGGGCGCGCTCTGTCGAATGTAGATCAGGCGGTCTTCGTCGCGGTTGACCAGCGGCCGCAGCAACACGCCCCTCACCACGCTGAAAATGGCCGCGTTTGCGCCGATGCCCAGCGCTAGCGTGAGCACCACCGTAATGGCCAGCCCTTTGGTGCGCGCCAGCGAGCGCACCGCCATTTTCAGATCAGGAACGAGCAAGTCTAGTTTGAGCATCGTCCGGCCTCCTTACCGTTTGTATTACCTGGGGATTATCCTCGCCTAGCTATTCGCACGAGACAACTTTATTTTGACCGCGGCCAGTCCGCCCACTGAAGTGATGCCAAGCGACCGTCCCCATAGCGCGCAATTTAAGTACCGTAAGCAAAACCACGTAAGCGCCGAAACGGTAGGGACTTAGTAGAAAAGGATCGCGTAGAGTGTTGCGTCTAAATGCCCGCTATTGGGATGCATGGGTCGCGAAGCCGAACACTTCCCTTGCCTATGATCGGCCGGCCCGTTTCTCCAAGCCACCAGTTCGCACTGAGGCCAGCGTGTCCGCCAGCCGCTCGTAGCTCGCAGCCAGGCCCTTCTCCATGCCGCTCTTCAGGACGGCATCGCGCGCCTCCCACGATTCGTAGAGGATCGTCTGCGTGATCGTCGTCTTTCCGCCATGCTCGGACAGAACGATTGTCCCGACGGCCTCGCCCGGGTACCAGGCTTCATCGAACTTCTCAGTGGAAACCAGCCGCTCGGGCGCCACAATCTCTCGATAAACGCCGCCCATCCCCATCTCTGTTCCGTCGGAGTCCTGCCGCCACACGTAACGGTACTTGCCGCCTACCTTCAGATCGATTTCGCATACCGGCATCGACCAGCCGGGCGGCCCGAGTAACCACTGCTTCACCAGCTCCGGCTTGGTGAAGACATCAAACAGCAGGCGGCGAGGCGCGTTGAATTCGCGCGTCATTACGATCTCTCGCTCGCCGCGCGTAGCTAGTTTCAGACTTCCAGTGTTCATCATCGGTGATCTCCCTGTCGCTTCCTGCGTCCACGTTTTTTCTCCTGGGTCTTCATCTGGCCGAGCAGCGCATCCAGGCGCTGGAAGTTGCCTTCCCAAAGCTGCCGGTAGCGCTCCACCCACTCCTGAAGCTCCTGCAGCGGTGCCGGACGCAATGTGTAAATTCGGCGCTGAGCGTCTACTCGAACTTCAACGAGCCCGGCATCACTGAGAACGCGCAGATGTTTTGAAACTTGCGGTTGGCGAAGACCCAGGCGGTCGACCAAGTCCCCGACAGGGCGAGATCCCTTACGCAACAGCTCGACGATTTGAAAGCGATTGGGCTCGGCAAGCGCTCTGAGTGTTTCCATCATGGCGAATCCGAATATGCCTCAGACAGTATATTCATGTCAAGACATATTCTTCAATTGGAATATACGATTTTATTTTAGGGTTGGGGCGCGTGCGCTGAGAGGCGAGTCAGCTGAGGTGAAGAGAGTGGGCCGCTGAGATGGTAAGTAGGTTGAGAGGAGGCGTCGGCGGCGCGCGAAGTGCGTTCAACGGGCGCACCTGAAGAGACTCGAAGGCGGAAATCGAGATTGTGGGCGAAATCCATGGCACCCATGGCGTTGATTTCGCCGGACGGAGTAAGGGACGAAAGTTCCGAAAACTTAATCTCGCGGTCACCACAGGTGAATGCAGCCGAGGCTTCGTGAAAGGAACTGACGCCGGGACGGCTGGCGCCTTCGCGCAGGGAGTCAGTCAGACTGAGGTTGCGAAATTCAACGTCGTTCAGCCGCGCTCTGCCTTTACACGCGAGCGAAGCGAGCAGATCGGACTTGGTGGCACCTCGCGCTCGTAGAGCGAGTTCTCCCGAGGCTGCGCCGGCAAAAATATTCTCGAAAGCCGGGGAATCCGCGGAAAGCGATGCAAGATCGATGCGCGAGAAAGCCACGTTCACGCGATAGGAAGGAATAGCCGCAAAATCGGCGTCGAATGACGCACCGATATTGCCTCCGTAAAACTGGCCCCGCGCATTGACGAACTCGACGTGGTGCCCATCCACTTTCAGCTCGCCCTGCAGACGCCGTACGACGACAGGAGCCAGCGTGAATTGGTCGATAGCCATATGGCCGGTGGCGTGAAGATTGTCAGTCACTGCATTCGTTGACGAGCGAGCGTTCAAGAACGGCAACATGCGGTCGAGGAAGCTTTCCCGCCACTCCGGATTGAGCCAGCGATCGACTTCCGCCGCTGCAAGATGGTCCGCCGAAAGCGCGAACTGCCATCCGCTGGAGGAATGACGATCGAACGAGCCGCTCCAATGAGCGCCAAACGCCGCGGCGGACGAGAGCGAGATGTGACGAGAGTCGGTTTTCCAATCCGAACGGGCTCGAATGTCTTCGATGGGCTGATTGAGGAACGGCGTGCGAAGCGACATTTCGCCCGATTCCCCGCCCCAGTCAATGAAACCTGTCGGTTGCGTTTGCCAAGGGAACGCGGCGCCCTGCCATCGTAAATCGCAACGCACGGGACCCGCCAAATCCCATCCGCGAGAAATATTCCATCCGAAGGCGCTTGCCGTGGCAATCAAGTCGCGCGCCTGCGTTAAATTTCCGAACAGGTGAAAGGTGGGAAAATCCGCCGAGGCGGGTTTCGCGGACGCTTCCATGCGCAACGAACTGGCGGAAGCGCCGAACGAGAGCGCGACGGGAGCCAGCGAGGCAATGCCGCCGTCATAACGAAACTGGATATTTCCAAGGTGAGCTGGAACCCGCAGGTGGGCGCCCGTGAGCTCTGCTCCATCAATCGTTACGGCTGCGCGATTCATCTGCAAAGGCCAGCCGGAAATGTTTCCACGCACGCTGGCGAATCCGCGGAGTGAAATATCGGCCGCGACATCCGAATGGAACGCCCGGATCCAGGCGAGCAGATCGTTCAAATCAATCAAGGAAGAAGCGATATCAATGGAAACGGGGGGCGTTTTCAGCGCGGAAGCTTGTGCCGGAGTTTCCCAGGCGATGCGCGCCGACGCTCGAGCATGAGAATGCGGCGCTTCAATGGCGGCATCGCTTATTTCGAATCCGAAAGTCATCGGATTCCAGTGGATGTTCGCGAGTACGTTGAGGGCCGGATTGTCCGGGCGGAGCGCGAGGTCCCAGCGGTGAAGCTGTCTGAATTCCGCGCGCGACTGAATGGCCCAGCCATCTTCGCGGTCTTCCGTTCGAGCATTCAGAATAAGAGTAAGAATTCCGCGAACGCCGTAATCGTGGTTTCGCGCGAGGCGCAGCACATCCGGCACGGAGGCGTCGCTCCAGGAGACGTCGAGCTCCGCGGGACGCAAACGTGAGGACGTGCCGCCCATGTGGCCACTCACATGAAGAATCCCTGCTTGTTGCACGATCACCGCAGCACGCGTCGGAGTCGCTTCGAGGTCCATGTTCCATCGGCCCGGACCTGCCGGCTCGATGTAACCCGTCACGCCCACCAACGCAAAAGGAAGCTTTTCGTCGCCACGCTTGAAATTGATCCGGCCCGAATCCACTTCGATGCGGCTAAAGCGCACAGACTGCGAGGCGGAAGGTGCGCCGCTGGAAGCGGCTGAAGAAGCCAGGGTGGAAGCAGGCTTGGGCAGCCATTCGGCGAGGTTCCAATCGCCGTCGAGATTACGAACGAGATTAAGGCTCGGACGCTCCATCGAAACAGTTCCAAGCTGAATGTGGCCGCGCATCAGCCCTTGCCAGCGAAGACGCACGGTGAGCGACTCAGCCCTGAGAAAATATTCATTTCCGAAGCGCGGATCCTCGCCGAAGGTGACCGATTGCGCTTGAAGTGTTGGACCGCCCCACAAGCTGAAATCATAACTGCCAACTTGAACCGGCCTGCCGAAAGCGGACTCGAGCCGCGCGGTAATCTTTCTCTGCAAACGGGTATGGCGAATGAGGAGAGAAATTCCAATGTCCGCAAGCCAGAGGAGAACGAAGAACAGGAGTATCCATTTGAACCACCGGCTCCAGCCGCGTGATCGCGCGTGAATCGACGCCCGAGGCTGAGAAGCTGCGACGCTTTGGGAAAGAGTGTCTGACACAGCGAATAGCGGCCAACGGCCACGCTAATGGACCTCGTGCATCATCCGATGCCAGCGCGTTCGGCTGGGGAGATGCAGAACATTTTGTCCTATCGCGCGCAAGCTGCCAAGGAATCCGCGATCGGCGTAATCTTGGGAGGTGGCATCAACGGACCAGTAAACCATAATCGGACGGCCCATAATAGCGCGTCGGTCCACAAAGCCCCAATAGCGGCTGTCCCAACTACGATCGCGATTATCACCCATCACAAAATAATTATCCGCGGGGACGACGAGCTCGCCGCGCTGGACGTGACTCAGAATTTGTTCCGCCCATTCCGGGCGAAGTCCGATTTCGACGAAGTAGCGGTTGGGCGGCGGAAAATTATCGCCGAAGGGATCTTCATAAGCCGGTTCGTGAACCACGTACGGCTCAGAAAGCGGATCGCCATTTACATAGACATGCTGGTTGATGATCCGAACGCGATCTCCGGGCAAACCGATCACGCGCTTTACGTAGTGCGGATGATCGTCGAATGGAAACTTGAAGACGATAATATCGCCGCGCCGAATTGCGCGGTAAGGAAGAAGCTTTTCGTACCAAGCCCCGTTGCCTTCGAATATAAACTTATTCACCAGCAAATGATCTCCGACCAGCAGCGTCGGCTCCATGGACTGGGAAGGAATTTTGAAAGCTTGAACGATGAACGTGGTTCCGAAAAGCGCAAGCAGAACTGTTACCAGAAGCGACTCGGCATACTCGGCAAAAGTACTGCGTTTCGCCAACTTCCTTACACGCGGGGGTATGGGAGTTGAGATGTTTGCCGACTCCGCTGTAGAAGTATCTGCTTCCATGAACTCCTTCAGGACGTTCCGTTGCTCGCTTCGAGAATTTCCAGCGCCGTTCTTGCGGCACCCTGCTCTGCTTCTTTTTTACTGCGGCCTTCCGACGCCGATAGCTTTTTGCCTGCATCCCAAACTTCCACTTCGAATGTTTTCTGGTGTTCCGGCCCCGATTCGCTGCGGATGCGATATTCGACGGGCGGCAATCCGCGCTGCTGGAGCCATTCCTGCAACGCGGATTTGTGGTCGGCTCGCTCAAGACCGCCGGCGTTGATTGCCAACGCTGGTTCGAGCAGGGTACGTTGCAGGAAAGAAGCCGCAGCTTCGAGACCGGCATCCAGATAGATGGCGCCGAGGATGGCTTCGAAAGCATCGGCCAGCAACCTCTTTTTGTCGCGGCCTCCGGTTTTTTCCTCGCCAGGCCCCAGCCGCAAATGCATGCCGAGCTTGAGTTGCTTTGCAGCCGAATGGATCGAAGAAGCGCTGACGAGCCGAGCGAGGCCCTTGGAAAGTTTTCCAGAATCCCAATCGGGGAAAGTCCGGCAAAGCTTTTCGCTGGCCACCAGACCTAGAACACGATCTCCTAGAAACTCCAGACGTTCGTTATCGGTATCGTTCGAATTCTGACGATGCGAGCGGTGGATCAAAGCCCGCTCAAGGACTTCAGGATCCTTAAAACGATGACCCAGGATCGCCTCGAGCTCTTCGCGTTCCTGTGCGGTCATGGTTGGATAAACCTTGCCTACGGTTTAGGCGCGGCGGGTTGCGCGGACGCCTGTTTCTTAGCTTCATCAATTTTCGATCTACAACGATCGGCCAACCCACCGGGAATCTGGGCGCATTTCTGATATGCGTCTGCGGCTTCGCTGAATCGCTTCAAGTCCTGCAGCTCAACTCCCATCACGTAGAAATCAGTAGGATCCGGCGTGGCGGCGATTTTCTCACCGGCCTGCAGCTCGGTGACGGAATTGGCAAAATCCTGACGGCGAAAATAAATTAGTCCCAGACCGCTATGGGCCTGGGACAACGCCAAGTCCTTTGCCTTTGCAAACTGTTCGTCCGTCAGATTCGCGGGCTTGGTTAGTTTGGAGATTACGTCGATTGCATGCTTTTCGAAAACCTCCGCTTGGTTCAGGCGTTTCTCCGCATCCGGATCGTCGGGATTGTAGTTGTGTGGGATTACCCAGCCTTCGATAACGAGTACGGTGACATTATCCGGGTTTAGCGCCAGCGCTTTATCGGCCGCATCATACATTTTGTCGAATTGTTGTTTATCGAGGTAGTCCTGCATCAGGCGCGCATAAACCTGTTCCGCATATTTGCTCTTGGGGTATTTTGCTACAAACTGCTCGCCAAGCTTAATTCGGGCATCGGCTTGTTGCGGAGCGTTCGCATCGACAAAAGCTTTGTAAGCTTTCTCTTCCTCAGGATCAATTTTGGGCGCTTCGGCCGGCGCTTGCGGGGCGCTTAGCGGAGCCGCTTTCCCCGATGGTGCCGGCGTCGGCTGTTGCTGCTGCGGTTGCGGTTGCGGTTGCGGTTGTTGCTGCTGCGGTTGCTGCTGGTACTGCGCGCTTGTGCCTTGCGCGACTGCCAGTCCTGCCGCGATAAGTATCGCTATCGTTTTCAGTCCGACGTGAATTGACTTAAAACTCATTTTTCACCTTTCCTGGTTGGCTTCCCCGGCGCATCTAAGAGCGCCCGCCGGGATTAAGGCTTTTCTGATTCCTTGCCGTTTTCGGATGCGCGAGGCTTATAAGCTGAATCCAAGCCGCGCTGGGCGGCCACGCGAGCGTTCTCTGGCGAGCCATTGATTGCGAGAGCCACGCGATACTCGATGAGTGCCTCATCACGTTCGTCTTCAAGGTCATGGATGCGGCCGAGATACACATGCGACCAGGCCAAGATCGTGGGATCGGATGTCCCGCCGGAATTTGCCGGACCCGACGCCGTCGATCCTAAAGCGTCAACGAGCTGCTCAAATAATTCTTTAGCGCGATCTGCATCGCCCGACAGTATAGACGCAATGGCCAGTCCATACACTGCTCGCGGCTCATTCGGATACTTCTCCAGAATTTTTCCGAAGGTCGCCGACGCGGCTGCAGCATCCTTTAGCGCGATTTGATGATCCCCGTCTGCCAGCTGGCGATCGAGCTCGGCAGGCTGGGCTTCGCGCACCGAGGCTGTCTGTGCTGGTGCTGACGCCTCCTGAAAAGGAGCAAAAGTGAAATTCTGTAAACGTTTCAGCTCCGCCGATACATCAACACCCGCGACGATGTCGGGGAAATAATACGTCATCGCGGGCTCGGCTTTCTCAAACTTCTGCAATTGTGCAACGAAGGGCCGCACGAGAATAAATCCGGATTGATCGTTCTCCGCTAGTGCGGCCTCAAGCTTTTCCGGCGTGAGACGGCGCAAACGCAACTCTACGGCCTTGATCAGGCATTCGTCGGTGAATGAGAGAAAGTCCGTGCGATATTCAGTGGGGAGCCGGGGAGCGCGCGCCGCAATGTTGAGGAGCGCGCTCTTGCCTTCGACTTGCTTGCGATATCGAAGAGGCAAAGTGTCCAGCATGAAATGCAGGTAGGCGTGCTGGATATCGTCAACGGGGAGCTGCGCGCCCGTTCCGACAACGATCGCGTAATGGTCGCCGAAATTGCGAAAGTTCGTGCGATTGCCGACCAGGGGCTCAACTTCCACGGTAAAGGTTCGCCCTTGCACAGGCTTGAGAATTTCACGCAGGTAACCGTTCGACACGGTGACGATGCGCCGGACGGGTGATTGATAGCGAGCTATGGCGCGGTTGTACTCCGGCTTGATTTGGGCCCAGCGAATATCGAGATGGGCTTCGCTATAAAAAGCCACCAGGAGTTTTTGAAACCCTTCGAGAGAGGCTACGTCGGGAGGAAGAAAATCCGCATTACCTTGATATTGAAACGTTGGCGGCGGACCAACCACGAGAGCGAACGTAATGTAGCGCGAGAGCGTCTCGCCTGAGTCCGCCAGGGCGTGGTCGCGATAGAACTGGCGGAGAGCGACGGTGGCAGGACCCTGAAGTTTCAGGAGTTCGCCGCGCAACGCGAGACGCGAAGGCATTTCAGCGAGGGTACTTTCATCCGCGTCGAAACCCGCCGCGTCGAGCGCGCACATCGTTGAAAACAGCTGCTGGCTCGCCTCTACGCTGATTCCGCTGGCCCACTCCTGGGTAGGGGCGGCCTGCCCATGAATCTTGGGCGCAGCCGCGATTCCCAAAACGAGCAGAGCGGCGGAACACATCAATTTCGGGTGTGACTGAAAGATCCTTCGAATGGCCAGACTCCTCGCGAGCGTGCGCTCACCTCAAACGACTTCCCCGTTGCTACAGCGGTTCGCGCTTCGAAACACTAAACTCTAGCGGTCGGCCACGACAGAGTCAAGAAAACGCGCCAGAGGTCAACGAAAGACTTCCGATTGGCCGCAGAATCGCGGGCACATGTTGGCGGCGAAAAGAAAAATGGGAGGCGCAACTGTGCGGATAGAAGCGCTTTCGCGATAAACGACTATTGCTGAGGCGTCGATTGTTGAGGGGCTTGCGGGGATGCCGGCGCAGAAGAATGAGAAGCGGGCCCGTCGGACCGCGGAAATTCGTATACGCCGCGGGAATCGGATGCCACGATCAGCCGCTCAGGTTCCACGATGATCGCGCTCGCGCGAAGAGGTGCGCCGTCGGGGGTGGCGATATAATAGTCGCCAAGATAGTCGCCGTTCTTGTCGAAATGCACGAGCACCCTGCCGATTGCGGCCCAGATGTCCTGTGAAACGTGATCCACGCCTACAGCAGTGATGACTGGTTTGGCGTCCGTCGCACTCCCAATGTGATCGAGATTCACTTTCACCGTGCCGGTCAAATTGTAAAGGCCCTCACCGAAGCGGCCGTGCGGACCCCCAAAGCGCATATCGCCAGCTCCTCGTTCAAAGCCGGAGCGAGGACCCATCGTGCCCGTACCTGGCGCCGGAGCGGAAAATGCTTGAGTGTCTTTACTAAACAAAGATGCGCCGGGCCCGCCCCCAAAGGACGTTCCTCCTACCTGCCCAAAGCCTCCGATCCCCGAAAAACCCTGCCCTAAACCCATCCCACCAAACATCCCGGCTCCGGGAAAACCGCCCGGGAAACCCATGCCGCCCATCGTGCCGCGGCCTGCGATCCCCGTGCCTATCCCCTGTCCGGCGGACTGCGATAGAGAAAAGAGCGCCTGGGAACTGTCATAAGAATTGGCCGCGCCAGAGAGATCGCCTGAAGACGAATCTTGAGCAGCGAATAGCAACGCGTCGCTCGTTCCATCGGAAGCAGACGATCCCTGTGAGTTCGCTGTAGTTCCCGAGTGTTGGGACTTGCCTCCTAAATGGAATTGCAGCGAATCTGCCTGAAACGTTCCTTGCGCAGATACCATTCCACCGCCCGACATGCCGCCGGGACCGCCGCCACCAGGGCCCGAGGCGAATCCTGTCGAGAGAATACTGGCAGTCGCTGCTTGGGCTGTTGCCGGACCCTCTCCCAGGCGTGCGCCAAGACCGGACGATAGGCCGCCGCCGAAAAAAATGTCGCCCTTGTTGCCGATAGCGGCCCAGGTGTTGTACGAGTCAGAAAAGCTCGTCTCGCTGAAACTAACCCCAAACTGGACGCGATCATCGGGGGCTGGGGCCGAAGACGGCGCGTACAAATTCGCGGCCAAGGCAACCTCGGTAGCGGCATAACCGAAGCGGTCGTATTTGCGGACGGTCGGATCGGGCAGTGCCGTGAATGCGAAGTAGATGCCACCCGCTCCATCTCCGAAAACCCTTCCGAGGTTCTGTAATTGCTTCAACGGATCCGCGCCTGCCTGTGCAGGATCACCGAAGCTGCGAACCAAATCACCTTCGTCAGTTCGAATTTCAACCAGACGCTTCGGGCGCAACGAGGAGACGGCAAACTGGTTATCCGGGAGAGCGACGACGCCGGTGGGAGCGAAGACCGGAACTGTTTTGAGAAGAGAGCCGTCGGGCTCGAAGATCTCGATGGCATTTGCGCCACGATCGGCAACGAGCAGAAACCCTTCGCTATCCAGGTCAAAGTCGACAGCGTATTGAATCTTCGCGGTTCCTCCCGCGCGGGGTATCTGCCCGATCCGTTTTCCCTCGGGACTGAATATCCAGATTACGTTCGGAGGCGTCGCGAGAACATAGTAACGCCCGGCAGAATCGCGTTTCATGGCCGTAACCCCGGAGTTGATTTCCGGGAGCACGCGTGCGCGAGACTGGACGACGTTTACAAATCCCTGTGCGTCAGCAGGACGTGGAGCAGTAAAACCAGCAAGAAGTGCAATCACGCAGACAGGGCCCCACAGACTCCATCCCGAACGACGGAACATACAAGCGCCCCCTACTCAACAAGAATGATCTGGTGTACTTGTATTGACGTGGTCGGCGTCCAAAAGTTCCAATAACTTTGCCGGGAGAAGCGAGCCGCATATGGATCCCATTTAGCTCGTGATAAGCCCGCCTCGTAAGCTTCGGGATGCAAGCAAGGAATTAGCAATATCCCTTTGTTCAAATTGGTTCAGGAGGCTTTATCTTTGCAAGTGTGCTGTACGGGACAGTTTTATGACTGCGCCGCGCACATAGTGGGCGCTACCGTGATTCCAAAATTGGGAACGCAGGAATCGCAGTCGGGAGACTACCCATATGAACCGTTTACATCGATATGCAGGCGCGCTATTTCTAACCGCTGCCCTTGCGGCAAGCGGATCCATGGTGGCCGGCGCGGCAGCGCAGGAAACCGTTCAGGCTCGAGTCTACGACTCAAACCACCGCGATTACCACAACTGGGATGACCGCGAAGACCACGCCTACCGAGGCTACCTGGTAGAAAGGCACCAGGATTATCGCCCGTACGACAAGCAGAATCACAGGCAGCAAGTCGCTTACTGGAACTGGCGCCACAGCCATCCGGATTGAGAATAAGAAAAACTTTTCGCTGAACGACAGAGCCCATCGTCGCACCGCTTGTCGGGAAATCCCGGGAAGCGGTCTGACGATACTTTCTGCGCGACGCAAAGTGCAAAACCGAGGTAAGAGCATGAAACGCCCAATCGGTGTGACAATTATCGCGGCTCTGACGTTCTTCGGAGCGGCGGCTCTGGCTCTGGGCTCTTTTGCTTTCTTTGTAGTGGCCGTGATGGGCATGACGGGCGGAGATGCGGGAGATCCCGCCTCCGTGGCAATCGCCGGAATGGGAGTCGCAGGGGGATTTTCGCTGCTGGTCCTCGCGGGTGTTGCCGCCTGTCTGGCAATCGGCGTTTTGGATCTGCGCGAATGGGCGCGGATCATATCCATCGCATCCATTGCCGCGGGGATTGGATGCACGATTCTCAGCCTTTTCGCTTTTAGGAGATATGTGGTGATTCCGCCTGTCCCATCGGTCTTTTGCCATTTGCTGGTGATGGCTACAGCCGTCTGGATGCTGGCGTACCTCTTGCTCGCCCGGGTCAAGCAGGCTTTTAGCGTAGTAACCCCTAACCGCCTCACTACGTGAATTGGCAGCGGTAGTCTAACTCCAGGTCGAATTATTGAAAGCTGACTACCACGCGCTGGAATAATGTTTGAAGCTGTGGAAGAAAAGAGAAAAGCTATCCGTGGACGCGGACTTCGCTAAAGCTAATCAGAACTTGGCCGCCGTCGGTCGGACGGCCGAAGCTAATCTCAGGTCGAAAGCGCGAAAACAATAGAACCTGATCGATCTGATGTTTCACCGCGGCGTCATTGGGGCCTGAAAGAATGTTGTAAGACACAACTTCACCTTGAGCGTTGAGGGTGGCCTGAAGCACCAACACACCGGAATCCGGATGGCCTTCGCTGGCCACGACTCCCGGAACGGGAAATGGCGCCAGGCTTTCCAGGCGCGCGGGCTGAACGAGGTTCAAAGGCAAATCATTTGCAACCACGCCCATCGGGACGCCTATCAGGACGTTCTGCACAATCAGGACAAAGACCACCAGAGCGGTAAGAATTCCGCCAGTCGCTGGGACAGCAAGCCGGCCGAAAATATCCTGGAATCCCAAGAACGCGCTAGACCAGGTACGGCGAACACTCACCCACGGAGAGACTGAGTGCGCGGCTTGCACGCGGATACGCGTGGCCAAATCCGCCGGAGGAGCAACTCGCTCAACCTTTGCCAAACAGACGGAGAGCCGGCGATAACTTTCCAGCAGGTCGCGACATTCTCCGCAGGCGTCCAGATGCTCGCGAATGATGGCATGATCCTTCGACGGAATTGCGCCATCTATATATCCGGGAAGGCGGCGCGCAGCGTCGCGGCAATTCATCGCGCACCTCCGCGTCGTCTTGTTGCGAAGGGCATTGCGCGAGCGGTCATTGGCGCCGATGGTGTCGAAATCACACGTATCTTTGACGGCTGCGTCGAAGGCGCCTGTGCGTGCTCGCTGCGATGTCGCGCGTCAGCAGATTCTTCCGCATGAGAGACGTGAAGCATGGGCTTGAGAATCTCCCTTAGATCGCGGCGGCCGCGCAGGATACGTGATTTCACCGTGCCTACCGAAACTTCGAGCACTTCCGCCACCTCTTCGTAAGATAGCCCCTCTAGATCTCTTAAAATGACCGCGCTGCGAAACACGTCCGGCACCCGCGCGAGCGCCCGGCGGACCACCACTTGCATTTCAGCCGCTTCCACTTGCTCCAAGGGCGTCGCTTCCAGGTCTTTCAGATCAAGCGCCGGGTTCTTCCCTTCCACTTCAGCATCTATAGAGACCTGTTGGCGATGATGGCGCCAACACCAGCGACGGTGGTTCAGCGCTTGCCGCACCGAGATGCGGTAAAGCCACGTCTTCAGCGAACTGCCCTGCCGGAACCCGTGAATCCCGCGAAAAGCTCGCAGAAAAACTTCCTGGGTCACATCAGCGGCATCAGCAGCGTCTGAAAGAATGCCGTAAACCAGGTTGTACACCCCGGCGTGATAATAGGTGACCAGCCAGTCGAACGCCGCGTCAGACCCCGCCTGAAGCTCCGTCACCAAGACGGCTTCGTCGCGGCCCCATGGCAAAGTTTGTGCTAGGTCGGACATGCCTTCCGCCGGTCTCCCTTCAGGGCGTGTCCCTGCTATGTTTAGACACCGCTCAGCCCTGATTGTTACCAGCATAGCAGAAATTAAGTAGATGGGTATCCGTCGAAAGTACTACTCCGGGAGCGGCCCCGAGGGGGCGCAAGTCATTGAAGGGATTGGTGGAGCCGGCGGGGTTCGAACCCGCGACCTCCTCGATGCCATCGAGGCGCGCTCCCAACTGCGCTACGGCCCCACGAAATGCAAATACTGTTATTGCTTTTATAGCACCTTGCGATTGCGAGCGTCAAACAAACGGTGCAGAGGTTTCATGCGCGTTCAACGCGTTGGGCTGAAACTGAGGGATTTACTTTGGGCCCTTGAACCAACTATAGCCGATGGTAAACGTGAATGTGCCGTTGTATCCGGGATTATGCGGGCCCAGGCTGGCGCTCGATAAATGGCCGAACTCGATTTCAAAAAGCAATGCTTGCTTCGGTTTCACAAAAACGTGCGCTCCAAACGCACCTCCGGGCGTGAAGTTGATCTGGGAAGTATCTCCCGGCGGAATATTGTCTCTGCTGAAAACGACGCCGCCCTCCGCGGCGAAGTACGGAACAATCTTCTTGCCGCTGGTAAAATTCCATTTCCAAATCGCCGGCTTGATGCTGCCTCCATAAACCGCGCTCTCCGGCGGAAATACCACATAGATCGGCATCACATCCACCGCCCATTCGAAATTCCCGCGAAAGATGCCGGAGAGATGATCCGACGTCAGGACGCGGCCGGCGCGGCCGCCGGCATAAAAAAACTGAGTGTTGTCGGATTTTCCCAGACCCATTCCGCCGCCGCTGAATAGCCCCAATTCCCAGGTTCCTTTTTGAATTGGATTCGCGGGCAGATCTTGCGCTGCCAAAGCCGACCCCAGCAACATTATCAAGACGAACCCGCCGATGATTTTCATGTCTCCCCACCTCTAAACGCCGCAGTGCGGCCGATTCGAAGCCTGAATGCCAAAGCGCAGAGACTAAAGCCACAGCGCGTTTCGGTCAAGCTCGTTGAGCCATCCAGCGAGCAACGCTGAAGGCGAGGAAACGAAGGCGGTTTTTCCGGCAGTTCGTTTAGAATGGGCGCCCTATGCCCAAAATAACTTTTCTCGGCGCAGCAGGAACGGTAACAGGTTCAAAGTATCTGGTGGAAGCGGAAGGAAAGCGATTGCTGGTCGATTGCGGATTGTTCGAAGGTTCCAAGGAACTGAAACAGCGGAACTGGAACAACCTGCCGATTGATCCAGCGACGATTGATTGGGTGCTGCTAACCCACGCGCACATCGATCACACCGGGTACCTCCCGCGTTTGGTCCACGCAGGATTCGAGGGCCCAATCTTTGCCAACGCGGCCACGCGCGAACTTTGCCAGCTTCTGCTTCCCGATTCGGCTCACTTGCAGGAAGAAGACGCGCAGTACGCCGCAAAGAAGGGCTACAGCAGCCACAATCCGCCCTTACCGCTTTACACCGTGACCCAGGCGCAGGACGCACTTAATCGTTTTCGAGAGATTCCGCGCGCTGATACATTCGCGATCAGCCCGCAGTTTTCGGTGCGGTCGCATGACGCGGGCCACATTCTGGGATCGACCTGGCTGGAGCTGACGATCACCGAAAAGGGGAAGCAAACGCTGGTGGTTTTCTCCGGGGATTTGGGCCGTTACAATCAGCCCATCCTAAAGGACCCCGAGGCGCCCACTCGTGCGGATTTTCTTCTCTGCGAATCCACATATGGGGACCGCGACCATCCGACGGGGTCGGTGGCGGACCAGCTGGCAGACGTGATCAATCGAGTGAATACGCGAGGCGGCGTGGTGGTGATACCTGCCTTCGCCGTCGGGCGCACGCAGACTTTGATGTATTACCTGCGCCAGCTCGATGACCAGAAGAAGATTCCTGACCTTCCGGTATACATGGATAGCCCCATGGCCATCAGCGTTACGGACATTTATGCGCGACACCACGAAGATCACGACCTGGACTTTACGGCCCTGGAGCAGCAGGGAGATAGAGACCCGCTAAACTTGCGCGAAGTTCACATGACCCGCAGCGTGGAAGACTCAAAGAAAATCAATAACGTGGCTTCGCCGTGCATCATTCTCTCCGCCAGCGGCATGGCCACCGGAGGACGCGTTCTGCACCATCTTGCTCGCAGGCTGCCGGATTCCCGCTGCGCTGTGCTGCTAGTGGGCTATCAGGCAGAAGGTACCGGCGGGCGAGCTTTGCAGGACGGCGCACAATACTTGCGTCTATACGGGCAGGAAGTGCCGGTGCGCGCCGAAATCGTCACGCTCGATCAGCTATCCGCGCACGCGGGGCGCAGCGAACTACTTCAATGGCTCTCAGGATTCACCGTGCCGCCGCGACAGACATTTCTGGTGCATGGCGAACCGGCCGCTCTGGATTCGTTTCACGGAGCCATCACCAGCCGCTTTCACTGGCCGGTGACCGTGCCCGCATACCTGCAATCATTCGATCTCAACACCTAAGGGGATAGGCCGCGGGATCAGAGGAGCCTCCTACTGGGCCGCGGCGGTTTGTGCGAAGGCGGGAATTTCGGTGAGATGGAAACCAAGAACAAACATCGGATGCGGAGCGACACGGCCCCAGCGCGCAAGATCCCATTTCGCGCGCAGGAAACGGACTTCCGGTTTCAGCGTGAGATCGAGAACCTGGCGAGTTTCGCCGCGGTAGAATCGCTGCGGCATCTTGAGCAGCGGCAATTTTCCCCAGTTTTGGCCGTCCGCCGACCCCCACACGGAAATATCCACGGATTCCTGTTCGATCTGATCCTCGATGAACATCGAGCAGAGAAACGTGCGAGTCTCACTTGCGGCGATTTCGTACGGCTGCCCTTCCCCATTCGCAGTCAGGCGGGTGTCGGGCGGGATCAGATTGAGTTTCATGGCCTTGCGTTCTCCTGATCAAATCTCGCGGATTCTAACATAGCCTCGCACTTTTACTTCAGCCGCGTTCCCGAGCCGACTTTCAGTTTTGCCAGGCGCTCGGCGGCAGCTTGAAATGTTTTTTCCGTTTTGCAAAAGGTAAAGCGCAAATGCGTCCGACCATCAGCGGGATTTCGATAGAAGCTCGAGCCCGGCACTGCAGCCACGCCAATTTCCTTCACCAGGTATTTTGCAAAAGCGACATCATCCGGGAACCCGAAGGAGGAGATGTCCGTCATGATGTAATACGCGCCGCGCGGTTTGAAACAGTGGAATCCGGCGTCCGTGAGAATTCCGAGCAGCCGATCGCGCCGAACCGTGTATTCGCGTGCCAGCGTATCGTAGTAATCTTGCGGAAAATGTAAAGCTGCGGCACCGGCCTCTTGCAGCGGCGCAGCGGCTCCCACCGTCAGAAAGTCGTGGACCTTGCGAATCGCGGACGTTGCCTCCGCGGGCGCAATGGCCCAGCCCACTCTCCATCCTGTGACGCTGTAGGTTTTCGAAAGCGCGTTAATGGTGATGGTGCGGTCACGCATTCCGTCCACCGTGGCCATGGAAATATGTTTCGCGCCGTCGTACAACATGTGCTCGTAAATTTCATCGGTAATGGCGAAAACGTTCCACCGTACGCAAAGGTCACGAATTTGCTCCAGTTCGGGGCGTTCAAACACCTTTCCAGTGGGATTGTTAGGTGTATTTAAGATAATCGCTTTTGTCTGGGGGCCGAAAACAGCGGCTAATTGCTGCGGATCGAACTTCCAATCGGGCGCGTGAAGTTTAACAAATCGCGGCTGCGCCCCGGACAGAATCGCATCAGGCCCGTAGTTTTCATAGAACGGCTCGAAGACGACAACTTCGTCGCCCGGATTGATGATGGCCATCATGGCCGACATCATCGCTTCGGTGGACCCACAGCAAACTGTAATTTCTCGTTCGGGATCGATTGAAACGCCATTCGAGCGTGAGAATTTTTCAGCGATGGCGTTACGCAGAGATTTCGCGCCCCAGGTGATGGCGTACTGATTGATGTCCGCTGCAATCGCATCCTGCGCCGCGCGCTTGATTTCGATGGGTGCCGGAAAATCGGGAAAGCCCTGCGAGAGATTCACGGCCTTATATTGAATGGCCAAGCGAGTCATCTCGCGGATTACGGACTCGGTGAATTGCTCGGTCTTTGCGGAAAGCTCAGGGCTGATGTTTGTGGTTAGCGGCGACTTTGACGGGTTCATTTTGTTGGGCACCGTAAAGCTTGCGATAAATTACCGCGTTGCGCGTGACGATCTCCACATACTCGCGCGTCTCGGTGAACGGGATCGAATCCACAAACTCGGCAAGGTCGCGGTACGATTGCCCCGCGGTCCACTGGGCGACGCGGTCTTCACCGGCATTGTACGCGGCTAGCGCGGATTCGACACTCCCGAAATCATTCTTCAAGCCCGCCACATAAATGGTGCCGAGTCGCACGTTGTAATCCGGGTCGAATAGAAGCGCGTGGGAATATTTGACCTTGGCCTTCTTCGCCATTTGGCGCGCTGTCTTGGGCAGCAGTTGCATCAACCCTAGCGCGTTTGCGCCGGAGTGCGCGTCCGGTGCGAAAGCCGACTCTTGCCGGATGAGCCCGGCGGTCAACATAGGGTCAACTCCCGCGTGCGCCGACCATTGCCTGATCGAAGCGCCGAACGGAAGCGGATAGGCCGCCATCCAAACATCGTGAGGCACTTGATCGAACGGGCGCGAATCAAGCTGCGGATAAATTTGCCGCGTGGTGACAATAGCCGCTCCCACATGCCCGGCGGCTACCGCAGCCTGCGCGGCTTCCAGCAAAAGCCTCGGCTCACCAGTGGATGCGTATGCCGCGCGCAATTCAAGCTCGGCGGAAGCGTCAAATGCAATCGAGCGTAGCGCATCGGCGCGCGCTTGCCGTGCCATTGCGGCAGGAGGAATTGTGTCCCCAACCGGCTGCGCTTTAGCGACCGGCGGAATCGTCGTTAATAGATCCGTATCCGCGGTAGGCTCCGAGCCGATAGTGCGCAAGCGCACGGCCGCCAAGCTCTCGAAATAATTCTGCTGGTAGCGCTCCTGCAATTTCCCGTAATAACTGCGTGCCAGCCGCAAGTCTCCTGCCTCTTCAGCGAGACGGCCAAGCCAATACAGTGCGTCCGGCGTGAACTGCGAACCCGGGTACTGGCGAAGATGTTGTGCCAGCAGCCCGGCCGCGTCTGGCTGGCGCTTGAGCACGGCAACCCATGCGAAGCGCCATTGCGCGGGCGTAGCATCGGGCGAAGTCGGGAAATTATCCGTGAGGCGCTTGTAAAATCCGGCCGCGCGATCCCGATCGAGTTGCACCCAATAATAATTGCCCGCCAAGAACAAAGAAGCTTCGGACCAATGGCTGGCCGGCGCGCGCGATACGGCCGATTCCACGGCTGCCGCCATGTCGGGCTCGCGCTGTTGCGAACGATACCACTGCGCGAGCGCCAGAAATCTCTCCGCGTCTACGTCGGGATCGCTGATCTTGACGTCTGTCAGCGCAGATGGCGCGGTCCCTAGTTGTACTTCGCATTCCATTACTCGCAATGTTGCGCGTTCGCGGTCCGCGCCGGAAAGTTGCGACGCAAGATGCGAGTACTCGTTGCGCGCATCGCCCCATTCCTTGGCGTTGAAAAGCATGGCAGCGTGCGCAATCTGCTGCTCGACGGGGATGGCCGGGATTTGTTGCCCTATAGCGCTGCTGCGAAGAAAATTTAATTTCTCGCCGGCCTCGCGGGCTTGTTCGCTGGTGGGGTATAGCGAATAAATAGTCTGATAATCCGCCGCGGCATCGAGCTGGTGCCCCGCTTGTTCGCGAACTTCGCCGCGCAGGAAAAGAAGGCCCGGCCGCTGAACGGTTTGCGGGTATGCGTCCAGGGCGGCCAGCGCCTCGTCCGGCCGGTTCAATGCGAGAGCGGCGACGCCCAGGGATTGCAGCGCTTGTTCGGTCATCACCGAGTCAGGAAATTTTCGGCGAAACTCTTCGAGCTGCGCCAGCGCGTCTGCGTTGCGGTTCAAAGCGATATTCGTTTCCGCGCTCCAATACAGCGCATAGTCACCCAAAAGCGGATCGCCTTTTGCGCGCGCCAGCCATTTGGCTGCTTCCGGATAATGCGCTCTGCTGTAGTCGTAGTAACCAAGCGCCAGCGCCGCACGCATTCCCAGAACGCCGGAAGACTTCTGCATGGCGAATGCGCTGAGCCGCGCATACGCCGCCGTCGGATTTTTCGGTTTCAAAGCGCGCGCTAACTGTTCGAGCTGCTTTTCGCCGGGTGCGGGCAATTTTTTGGAAGCTGGAACTTTGTGCTGAGGTGCGGCTGCGGCGAGTACCGGGAAAGACAAAATCAAACAGGCTCCGCCCAAGCGAACGAGACGTGCCGCGAATTTCATCTCGGGCGTTCTAGTGCCGCACAACGGGCGAGGGATAAGGATATTCTCCGAGGGCTTCGCTATCGCCCTCACCGAGGATTTCCACCATCCACTGGTGGAAGTAATCCACTGGATGATCCTGAATCGCGCGAAACCGGCGATCGTATTCTTTGCGGGCTTTATCGAGTTCACTGCGCATCCGATGACAAATGTCTTTATGTTCTCGGCCCAGTTTAACGTCTTTCGGCCGCAATAGTTTGATGTCTTGCATGGAAACTTTGGCTGCACGGTTCGCGCGGCGATGCAAATCTTTCAGCTCCGGCGAAAGGCTGGCGACATCGAAGGCAACCTCTGGAGCAGCCGCTGCGGTCTCCAGCGGAATCTCCGTGGTTCCGGACGGCTCGTCGAGCGGCACATCCTCGGGAACCATTGTGCCCACGGGCATTTCCGCGGGTTCTTCAGCCCACTCGGATTCGTATTCCGGTTCTGCAGTCGCCGGGGCGGATGCGGCTGCTTCCTCCTCTTCCACTTCTACAGTCGCAGCTGCAAGCGCGTGAGACCGCGCGCCAGAGCTCGATTGCTCGCGCGGGTTTAGCGCAACGGCTACGAAATTCGAGAGGACCGAAAGCCCGGCGGCGAGTGCCGCAGCAGACGTCTGCGCGCGCAAGAGCGCAGGCAAAGCGTTGCTCGGGCGGCTCGAAGAGCAAGCCGCAACCAGATCGGCATAGGCGTGCTGCAGGTCGTCGGCGGTGCGCTGGAGCGGAGCGAGATTGTCGCGCAAAGCGCGCGAAACCGCCTCCTCCAGTGCGTGCTCGAGCGAGTTTTGTCGAGCTTTCAAGGGTTTCCCTGCCTCTTTGCGATTATGGAAACGGTAACGTGGTGTGTCAACTGACAATACGCGCACACGTTCCTGCCCGCGTATTGGCGTCTCAGGACGCTCTTTTCCGGCGCTAGGTTGCGGGAATTTGGCCGCCATGCTCGCGAATGGTAGAATACAGTCTCCCAAGGGGGCGACACGGTTTCGACGGAAGTTGTCGCGGCCCGAAGGCATGCCGGGACCCACCTACCCGTAATAGGGTGGAACAACACAACTGGCAACTCACAGTTGGCACTCGCAGCCTAACTTAAATTAGGCTACGCGCTTCCTCAGGCGTCACCTACGCGTTTGAGATGAGGCGTCACACAGTAGGCTGGTTGCCGCGTTTCGGTCCGTAATGCGGCGGCGAGATCATCGGACTAGTTGCTCGCGCGTCTTGCCCGCTCTGAGCGCGCGCGACGAAAAAATCGGAACGGGCTAAGCATGTAGTCTTCGCGCAGCAAGGCTTCTCGGACGGGGGTTCGACTCCCCCCGCCTCCAATTTTTTCGCCGTATGAGAAGATTGTCCTCAGCGTTCCCGCATTTTAGGCGAACCGAAGGGACGGATTTTAGTGCGCCTTTCTGTTCGCCCCGATTGTAGACGCTAAGAAGCCGTGAGAGCGACTGCGTATCCAATTCCACGCGCGCTCGAGATCGGTCGCGTCAATAAACAGAACGTAGACTGACAGCACGTCCCATTGGAACATCGGAATGTTCAAGGAATATTCTAGGCAGAGATGAAAGATCAGTCCGATCGCCAGCAGATAGTAGCGAAGTTCCTTCACCCAAATCAGAACTCCTAAAGAAAATTCCAAAGCCAGCGCAAACCAGGTCACCAGCTTCAGCATCGCTGGATGAAGAAACCACGACGGGACGGGAAACCGCTGAATCTCATCTAGATTAAATATGTAGGAGAGAGCGGTCCCCTGAACCCAAGGAACTCCCTCAACCTTCGAACAAAACCCCGCGAAATACAGGAGGGCGAGTTCAAACTGAATCATGCGTTGTGCCCAGGGCCTGCGCGGTTGTATCTTCACTCCTTCTTTCCCACGCCAGATGCGAATCAGACGGTCCACGGAGAAAGCCGCTCCCGCGGGCGCGAAGATCAGAAAAAACCCAGCCACTCGCAGAAACGTGTCGCCGCCATGAAGAATGAATAGATTCCTCTGATCGATAGAAGTGAGGCAAAGGAAAACGATCAAACAATTTAGGCGGGTGAGCAGCCCGATTGTTAAACACGCAGCCGAAGCGAGGAAAATCCAGAATAGCGCCCGGACCCAGATATCGCTTTGTGAAATGAACGCGAACACGTTCAGCCGGGTGCCGGGTTCCACTGCTTGCATCGACGGCAAGCTCACCCATGCATGCGGCCCATACCAAGCCATCCAGTCCGGCCGAAGCAACGCTAGGGTGGCAATAACCATGACCCCATAGATGATGCGGAACAGTCCCACCGGAATGGGCGACTGTTCGGCAAAAAAGAATATGTTCCAGGCTTCGAAAAAGGACGTCGTCCTCACTGCAAGTCCTCGGGCTTAACGTCGTACCTGTAGAAAACGTGTTCGTCCCATGGCGCGCGCGTGAATGTGCCGTCGTTGTTATGAACGATGCCCGACCATTTCACCACCAGCAACACTTTTTGCGGGTCGAGGGCTCGTAGTTCGGGCAGCCGCGCGACGTGCCGCGCCACATCCGGCCATATCGCCGAATTGCTGTCCGTCAGAATGCTCTCGACGAACTTGCGATAGCGCTCCTCAAAATATTTATCGCTCAGGCTGAGCGTCTCCATCCTCGGAAAGCTCCAAGTCGTCGTCGAGCCATCTTTGTACAGAATAATCGCTTCGATATAAGCGTTCATCGTCTTAGGGACCGGGGAAAACATATCCCAGGATTGAAACAGCCCAGACCACACGAAATACGGCCGCACAGCGTTTCGGCACGCGAGGATGAATGGATTACTTATCGGCAGGCACCAACAACTGATGGCCAAAATATGAAAGACGAGGAAAGCGTTAATCGCGACGTATTGCCACTTCTTCAGTCCAAAAAATTTCTTCTGTCGCAGCCCTTTTCCTTCCTCTGCAGCCCTCATCATCCGCGCATTACCCCTCTACCTGTTGCGTTAGACTGACAGCATACATAAAAAGTTGCGTGACAAGAGGTTCACCTTACCCGTACTACTCCCTCAGCTAGACACCCAATGGCGTTCGGAATGCAACGCTCCCTCGGACGGCGGTTCGACTCCCCGCCTCATCCTTCTTTTCTATTTGTTTGCTGTTAGTTTGGAGGCTGGTCTTTGTTCTGGGTAACCAGCTGGGCAATTTTATCGAGCCGGACTCGTTCGCGTCTCGCTCGCGGTTTCGTGCATGCTGAGGATGTACCAGCGGTTTTCCGACCTTCTGCACAGCATCATCCCGCGCCCAGTTATGTGTAGAGCAGGAGATTCCAAGGAATAATCGTACGAGGTCCACACAACATCACCGACCGCCTGCTGATCGTTCATGGTCATGGACAGATGCACGCGCGGATCCAAGGCAAAAAAACGGCTTCGAAAATGTTCCGTGGCCTGTTCTCTGCTGCGATACTCGCCTTCGGGCGTACTCATAACGAAGTCCGCGTCAAAACATTGTCCCAGCTTTTCCGCATTGGCTTCATTGAACGCGTCAGAGCAATCCTGCATCGCTTTATCCATTTCCGCGATCAGCGAAAGTTCGTTTGAGTTCATTGGCGGCACGCCTAAACGCGCCACGCTTCGCTTCAAATCGATCGTTACGTTCATTTGTTCCAACAGGTCGACTCCGAAGATTCCATCGATCGGCCCTCCGCACGCTTTTGCAATCGCACTCAAATCGATGGCAGGTAACTTCACGCTCAGAAGCCGCCGATTGCCAAGCGACAATTCGGCAAGAGAAACCTCGCGGGCGCTCGCAGAAGTGGTTCCATTCCAGGATGCAATTCGAACGTCTTTCGAGTGGCCAGTAGGAAATGATTTCGCATTCAGCATCGACGTGGCGGCCGTGTCCACCAAAAACCGCATGTTCGCTTCGCCAACCTTGATGATGACAATCGGAAGCCGATCGCAACGTTCCAGCGGAATTTCAATCGTCGGGTTCTGCGCTCGCGCGAGCGGCGCGCCACAAAGTAGAAGACAACTCGCAACCGCAAGCCACAGCGCGTTTGTCCGGCTCTGCATTACTTCCTCTTTGTTTGCTCGTCGCTGACCTGATCGATTCGTTGCAGAATTGCTCTCCGAGCTGTGGCGAAAGCAGTTTCGTCCTTAAACAGACGCGAACTCCAGTTGGCTCCCATGGCCAGAGAGTGAAGTTCGAAAGCGAATTGGCGTGCATCTATTTCTTTTTTGATGTCGCCGGCGGATTGCGCCTGTACGGCAGCCTGCTCGAGCATGCCAATCCACTGCTTCATGAGTTTCACGATCTGGTCCCGCACCTTGCCGGGGCGGTCGTCAAATTCCAACGATGCGGCAGTGAAGAAACAGCCGCCCGGAAATGTACTTTTGTCCGCGTAGGACAACCAATTTTGGTAGAAAGAGCGCAAGCGCTTCACACCTGTCGAATTGTGAGCGGGGGTAATTACTCGTTCGACGAAGATCAGCCGGGCTTGTTCCACGACGGAGAGTTGCAGTTCTTCCTTCGATCCGAAATGAGCAAAAAGCCCGCTCTTGCTGATATGAAGTTCGGTCGCGAGTTTGCCCAACGTCAAGCCCTCGAGCCCTTCGACCGAAGCGATCGAAACGGCTTTTAGCAGGATCGTGTCACGAGTCTTTAATCCGCGAGCCAGCTTGGGCTTTGCGGTTTTGCGAAGGGTCTTCATGGCAGCCGGAACTACTCCTTGCTTCTCAATACGCACGGGCAGACAATAGCACGACCGTTCGTGCTATTCAATAACGAATGTAACCTTTGCCCGGACGATCAGCTCGGAACCTTTTTCCTTCGACACCCACGCGGATCAAGCGGGGGCGCGCACTGCACCCGCACCGCCGAGTGAACAGCTTCGGACTGTCTTAAACAGAAACAATAATTTGACGTCTATCGAACGTACATTGACGCATAATAGCCGCGGGGAAAGGAGATCCTTACGATGAGAGCGTCAAAGATAACGAGGAACCGTATCGTTGTAGCCCTGGTGTTTTTTGCAGCATTACTGGGTGTTGGCTATGGCGTCCTGCATGCGAGTGACAAGCCTCCCATGACCGGAACTGCCGCGCCTGATTTCACCCTGAATTCACAGGAAGGCGCGCCAGTGAACCTGCATGATTATCGCGGAAAGTGGGTGGTGCTTTATTTTTATCCCAAGGATTTTACGAGCGGCTGCACCACGGAAGCGCATAATTTCCAGCGCGACTTGGCGCAATATCAGGCAAAAGGTGTAACCATCCTGGGCGTGAGCGCGGATACCGCGGATTCACATAGGAAGTTCTGCACCCAGGAAGGTCTGAACTTCAAGCTTCTGTCCGACGCGGATCATAAAGTTTCAGAGGAGTACGGTTCCATCATGAACTTGGGCGTGAAAAAGCTGTCTGCCCGGCACACGTTCATCATCAATCCCGGCGGTGTAATCGTGCAGGAATTTCTCGATGTGAATCCAGGGAAACACAGCGAAGAGGTGCTAGCCGCGCTGACGGAGTTGCAAAAAACCTAACCGCGAAGATCGCTCATGGCGGGTCGATCCGGCCCGGATAGCTCTGCAGGCCGATTAGTTCACATCTGCAGGGTTCGAAGATCGGCGCCGGAAACCCAGGCCGACGGCGAAGAGTCCCGAAACCAGCATCAATATCGTGGACGGCTCCGGCACCGAGGACGACTCAGTGACAGTGAGCGTGTACGAGGCTCCCGTCTCAATGTCGAAAAGTTGAAAAACTCCGGTCAAAAATGTTGGATCAGACTCGCTGCCCGTGTAGAGCTGCGGACCAATCAAATCCGGCAGACACGAGAAAACGCCGTTCAGGCCGCCGAGTTCCGAGGAGTTAAAGAAAACGACTGTATCCGTCATGGACGTGCCATCGACCATGAGATTGAGGGGATCCATGGTCAAAGCGGTGCCGTTATCAGACCAATCCGGTCCTGAGTCCATGGAAATTGTGAACGTGGCGGTGGTTGACCCGGAAAGCGTGTAAGTCATCGTATCCGAAGGTGCAGAATCGGCCATCGCAGGAACCGCCGAAAGGAAAAAGAGAACAGCGAGTATTGCTCCAAGCTTTAGCGGCGACTTCATATAGCACCTTTTTGCTCCGCCCCCTCTTTGCAGCGTAATCGCGGTTGCTGCAGGCGTTACCAGGGATATGGCAATCGCTGTTCCAAACCGGCGCAGTCACAAGTGGCTCAGTCGGTGGGATTTAAAGCCTTTCTCAAAATTGTACACGGAAGTAGTTTACTAATTGATGTGCGAACACTTCCCATTACTGCCCGTACGGCCCAGCTTCCAAATCGCGCTGGGGCACCAAGAGAATGAGAGGAAAATTGGCCGAAAGGAAGGCTAATGTGGTCAAATTGGCCACGCGGAATGGAATCGAGGGAGATATATGAAAAAGTGCCAAGTTTCCGCTGTGATCTTTAGCATTGTTTTCTTTGGCAGCCTGACGCTCGTCGCGGCCTCGCAGCAGGGGGGCTCGAGTTCGACTCCTGGTGCCGGTACAAGTGCGCGACCGTCGCAAGCCTCACAGGGCGACAGGGCTGATCCCGATACTCCAGAAGCGGATGATTCGCTGAAGCTGACAGACGACCAGAAGACCCGGATCAAAACCGTTCGCGAGGAAACCCAGGAACAACTCAAAGCCATGCAGAAGGACAAGACGCTGACCGACGACCAAAGGCAAAAAAAGGCAAAGCAGATAAAAATGGACACGCGCAAGCAAGTGTGGAGCGTCTTGACACCAGAGCAGCGCAAGATATGGGCCGATGAGGCTCGTGAGAGACGCGAAGCCAAAACCCACGCAAATCCTCAGTAATTCTCGCACTCGATTGCCCAAGATTCGGTCTCCAGAACTATCTTCCCTCCCCCAGACGCGATTGGGCGAGCTGAGATTTCCAGCCGACGAATTCCCACTTCTAAGATCAGCCGGGCATTCCGACCGGGGAAAAATCCGGCAGGAACTCGCGCGCCGGAAAATCTTTCGTCTAGATGCAAATAACTCTTGCATCGGCTGCAAATATCCGTATTCTGCGAAAGCGAACTCGCGCCGAATGCGCGCTAGTGAGAGTGCGAGGGTCGCTGAGTGGAGGACGCGACAATAAATTGAGCACGATATCCCTCCCAGCCCAATTCCCTACCCGGGCGATTTCTCCAGCAAAACGCACTGCCAAGCTGACACTGTGGCCGCTCGTGGCGGCGACATTCTTCATGGTGTCGGGCGGCACTTACGGTACCGAAGACATCATCCATGGTGCGGGGTACGGCCTCGGAATTTTGCTGCTGTTGTTGACTCCGCTGGTTTGGAGCCTTCCCACAACTTACATGATCGGCGAGCTGTCAGCCGCGCTTCCCGCAGAAGGCGGATTCTATGCATGGGTGCGACGGGGACTTGGAAATTTCTGGGGATTTCAAGAGGCGTGGCTCTCCTTGGTTGCCAGCATCTTTGACATGGCAATCTATCCCACGCTGTTCGTCGCCTATCTTTCCAGGCTGATTCCGTGGTTTAGCGTGGGACATCGCGGGGTAATGGTGGGGCTAGCCGTGGTGGCGGCTTGTGCCTTGATGAACATTGCAGGGATTCGAGTGGTGGCGACGACCTCGCTGTGGTTGTTTTTTCTTCTGTCCGCTCCGTTTGTGCTGATCGTCTTGATCGCTCCGTTGAAGATGGGCGCGCTCGCGAGTGTGACTACCGCTCCGACGACCTCGACTGTGGGTCTTATGGGCGGCCTGCTGATTTGCATGTGGAATTATATGGGCTGGGATAACGCTTCAACGATTGCCACCGAAGTGAAGCGTCCCCAAAGAACTTATCCGCGCGCGATGCTGCTCGCGGTCGCGGTTGTTTCATTGAGCTATGTGGTTCCCTTCGCGGCCATGTGGCTTACGGGTGTTCCATCGTCAGCGTTCGAGACCGGATCGTGGGCTGACCTTGCGGGCATGATGGGCGGCTTGGTCGGCGGACCATTGGTTGCTCGAGGGTTCCGAGTGGCGCTGGTGCTGGGCGGAATGATGAGCGCGTTCGGAATGTTCAATGCGCTGGTGATGAGCTATTCCCGACTTCCGCTGGCCATGGCGCAAGACGGCATGTTGCCGCCCGTATTCGCAAAGTTGCACCCGAAAACTCGTACACCGTGGGTCGCAATACTGGTTTGCGCGGCGGGTTGGGCCATGTGCCTGGGCTTGGGTTTCGAGCGGCTTGTGACGCTGGATATCCTCCTTTACGGGATGAGCCTGACGCTCGAGTTCGTAGCCCTGGTTGCACTTCGTATCAAGGAGCCGAATCTGCGCCGGCCGTTTCGCGTTCCCGGCGGGCTGCCTGGGGCCGCGCTGCTGGGGGTATGTCCTGTATTGCTTCTGGGTTTCGCCATGGTTCACAGTGAGTCCGAGCAAATCTGGGGTATGAGTGCGCTGGTCTTTGGCGCTCTGCTCATTACCGGCGGATTCTTAGCTTACTGGGCGCAATCAGCGGTCCGAAAAAACGGTTGGGTGGCCACCGCGATCAAGCAACGCAAGGCTGCGTAGAATTCTGCCTTGGCATTTCTCAAGATCAACTCTCGCCTGTAAGTTATTGCTGCGGACTGCCTTGTAATCATCTAATCTCGCGGCGGCCATGCCGAACCGAACTAAATCTTACGATTACATCATTGTCGGAGCTGGGTCGGCCGGGTGCGTTCTGGCCGCACGATTGACGGAAGATCCGCAAGTACGCGTCCTGCTGCTCGAAGCCGGAGGAGCCGGCACGCCGAAGGAATCAAAAATCCCCGCGGCGTTCTCGAAATTATATAAAACTGCAGTTGACTGGAATTATTCCACTGAACCCGAACCACATTTGAATGCGCGGCAACTTTATTGGCCGCGCGGCAAAATGCTGGGCGGGTCGAGTTCGATCAACGCCATGATTTACATTCGCGGGAACGCCGTCGATTACGATCATTGGAAAAGCTTGGGGAACGTCGGCTGGGGATTTGCGGATGTGCTTTCCTACTTCAAAAAGTCCGAGAACCAAGAGCGCGGTGCTTCGAGATATCACGGCACCGGCGGTCCGGTTAATGTCGCGGACCTTCGTTATGTGAATCCTCTTACGCGGGCATTTCTATCAGCAGCGCGCGAGCTGGGGGTCCCCAGCAATTCGGATTTCAATGCCGAGGCGCAAGACGGCGCCGGTTTGTATCAAGTGACGCAGAAGAACGGCAAGCGGCACAGTGCGGCTGACGCGTATCTGAAGCCTTCCCTTCATCGCGAGAACCTCTCCGTTTTAACCGGCGCGCACGTTTTGCGATTGCTGATCGAAAAAGGGCGAGCTCTGGGAGTTGGCTACGTTTGCGACGGTGTTAAGGAGGAAGCGCGTGCCGATGGCGAAGTGATCCTTTCGGGCGGGACGATCAATTCGCCCCAGTTGTTGCTGCTCTCGGGCGTGGGCCCGGCGGGCGAGCTCGGAAAAGTGGGCGTGCAGACGGCCCACGATCTGCCGGGTGTCGGCAAGAATCTTCAGGATCATGTGATGGTCTCGACCGGTTATCTCTGCACCAAGCCGGTGAGCCTGGCCAGCGCCGAGTCGCTGCCAAACCTCCTGCGGTATTTTCTTTTTAAGCGGGGGCCGCTTGTATCAAATGTTGCGGAAGCTGGCATGTTTTTGCGCACGAACACCGAGCGCATTGAACCGGACCTGCAACTTCTGTTCGGGCCGGCGTATTACGTGAACCACGGACTGACTCCGCGCGCGGAACATTGTTTCGGTTTCGGGCCTACTCTGATAGCGCCGGAAAGCCGCGGCGAAATTTCCTTGCGTTCAGCGAACGCGCTGGAGCCGCCTGCTATTCGCGCGAACTATCTTTCGACGGAAGCAGACATGCGGATCATCGTCCACGGGGTCCGGCTTTCGCGACAGCTCGCGCACTCAAAGGCGTTCGAAACTTACTGCGGGGAGGAATTGCATCCCGGCGCGAAAGCGAAGAGCGACGCCGACATTTCGGACTTCGTACGCAACGAAGCCGAGACGCTTTACCATCCCGTTGGCACCTGCAAGATGGGAAACGACTCCATGGCGGTGGTGGATGCGCGGTTGCGAGTTCGCGGAATCGAAAAATTGCGGGTGGTGGATGCTTCTGTGATGCCGCGGATCATCGCCGGCAATACAAATGCCCCCACAATAATGATCGCCGAGAAAGCTGCCGACATGATTCGGGAAGATGCCTAATCGTCAGCGTCCAGCCTTCTTCAGGACTGTACCCTTCTTCATTTCTGCTATTCTCTTTCGCGTGCGAAATTCGTTTCGATTCACAGCTCTTCTCCTTGTGGCAAGCGCTTCCGCCTTGATCGCACGTCCGCAGCTCAGCCTGCCGGTGTTGCGAGCGGCGACGCAGTTGTCACCGCAACAAATTCAGCAACCGACGCCAGGTCCACCGCAAGCTGTGCCGGCACAGACTGGCTCCCAACAAATTGCGCCACCAACGCCAACACATGTGGGGCCCGTAATCGTGCTGGACCCAGCGCATGGCGGAATAGACAATGGAGCGCGCGGCCAAAGTGGAGTGGTAGAAAAGGATTTGGTGCTGCTGTTCGCACGAACTGCGCGTCTCGCGCTGGAGCGCGAGGGTTTTCGAGTGGTAATGACGCGAAACGATGACTCAGACCCGTCCTACGATGATCGTGCGGCGCTCGCCAATTCCTATCGCGATGTGATTTTCGTCAGCTTCCACATTTCCTCCACCGGAGCGCTTCACACCGCCCGCGCTTATTTTTATCAGTTCCCGGACATCATTCCGACCACAGCGGGCTCCAATACCAGCGTACCTTCTACGCCTTCTCGTCCTGCAAGAGCACCGGGCTTGGTCGCTTGGGAGGAGGCGCAGCGTCCATACAGGGACGCAAGTCATCACCTCGGAGATGTGCTGCAGGCAGATTTGGCACAACGATTTCCGGGGTCTCCAAGCGCGCCTTCCGCGGCGGCGGTGCGGGTATTACGTTCCGTGGGGGCGCCTGCGGTTGCAGTCGAAATCTCAAGCGTGACCGTCTCCGATCCGAACGAACTGGTGGCAATGGCGGCACCGGTCTCCACCGCAATCGTCCACGCGATTGTTGCCTCGCGACAGGCTGCCGGCTCGACGGCCGCTCCGGAGGCGAGATAATGCCGCGTAACCTGAGAATCACGCTGGCGATTTTGGCCGTAGCTGTGCTGATCGGGTTGATCAGTTTGCGCGGCTTGCATCGACGTCTCCAGGGATTATCCCAAGGTACGACGACCGAAGAGCAAGCGAGACGCGAACTTCTGGCACCGGGGATTTCGACGCCGACCGACGCGAAAGTCCAAACAAGAATCTACTGGGCGGCAGGTCCCGACAAAGTTGCGCCAGTGCAGGTGGCCATGGCTCTCTCGGCTGACCCCGCGCAGCGCGCCAAGCAAGTGTTGAACGAGCTCATCGAAAACCCGCCCGCCGCAGATCAAGGCACAATTCCCGCGGACACAGTGCTCCTCGGCTTCTACGTGCTCCCGGACGGTACGGCTATCGCGGACTTTTCCGATGCGCTGGCTTCGGAAACACCGTCTGGGATATTGAGCGAGGAAATGGCCGTCGATTCCATCCGGCTTACGCTGGAAAATAATGTCCCGGGACTCAGCCGTCTGAAAATTTTGATTCACGGCCAGGAGGTGGACACTCTGGCCGGGCACATCGATTTGACCGGCTTTTTCGATCTAAACCCTCCGAGCGCTCGACTTCCGGTGTCATCTGCAAGCGCTGCAGCGCAACGCAGCAACCAAAAGTGAGGTTTGTCCTCGATACGACCTCTCGCACGAAAACCCATTGAAAGGATTGAGTTCTACGGATACCAGCGCATGGGTTAGTTTTGTTTCCGGGATGTGTTGACACTCGCCCCTGCAGTGGTCAAACTTACTAACGCAGGTTCCATCCATCCTGGCTTTCAATCTCACAGAGGAGATTTCATCTTGCGAACAGACGGACGCGCCGTCGATCAATTGCGGCCGGTGAAAATCACGCCGGACTTTATTCCACACGCGGAAGGAAGCGCGTTGATTGAAGCGGGACAGACACGCGTGATCGTAACAGCGACGGTAGAAGACGGTGTGCCGGGCTTCTTGAAAGGTTCGGGCAAAGGCTGGGTGACAGGTGAATACGGAATGCTGCCACGCTCGACCGAGAACCGAACCCCACGGGAATCCAGCCGCGGCCGCCAATCGGGCCGAACGCTGGAAATTCAACGGATGATCGGGCGAACGCTTCGAGCGGTGACGGATTTAAAAGCGTTGGGCGAGCGAACCGTATGGATCGATTGCGACGTGATCCAGGCCGACGGAGGCACGCGCACTGCCTCGGTTACGGGAGCCTTTGTCGCGCTGGCTCTATCCCTGGAACGAATGGTCGCGGGCGGGATGCTGCGCCGAGTGCCGCTGAAGGATTCGCTGGCAGCCACCAGTGTGGGAATCGTGGAAGACGAATTGCTGCTCGATCTCGCCTATGAAGAAGATTCTCGCGCGCAAGTGGATATGAACGTGGTGATGACCGGCAGCGGAGAGTTCGTTGAAGTGCAGGCGAGCGCCGAGGGACGTCCGTACACCCAGCGCGAACTGGAGTTGCTGCTTGCATTGGCCGCGGGCGGAATCCGCAAACTTACGCAGGCGCAGAATGAATTGCTGCACATGAATTTCGCGGGTCATGTGCGGTAGCGGCGCTGCATGCCGGCGGTACCGTATTCATGAAGTTCCTCCTAGCGTCATCCAATCCAGGCAAATTGCGAGAATACCGCGAGCTTGCTAACGATGCCGGGGTCGAGTTGGATGAGATGCCAAATTTCAGGGAGATCGAAGCCTTCGACGAATCCGCTCCGACGTTTGCTGAAAATGCGGCGGGCAAAGCAATTCACTACAGCCGGTTCAGCGCCGCAACCATCCTTGCCGACGATTCAGGTTTGGTAGTCCCGGCGCTCAATGGCGCGCCCGGAGTTCACTCCGCGCGTTATGCAGGACCAAATGCAAGCGACGAGGACCGAATCCGCAAGCTGCTCGGAGAGATGGCAGGAAAAACGGCTGATCAGCGGCGTGCCAAGTTTATTTGCGTTACCGCAATTGCCAGGCAAGGCCGGGTTCTCACCATCGCTTCCGATTTCGCGCAGGGTCTGCTAACTGAGAGGCCGCGCGGCAAAGATGGGTTCGGCTATGACCCGATTTTTCTGTTTCAGGAACTCGATCGCACGTACGCTGAGCTCACGCGCAAAGAGAAAAACGTTTATAGCCACCGTGGAAAGGCTTTCAGGAAGATGCTGTCACTGGTGGCGGGGAGTTAAGTTGCCACCTTTTTGCGATAGCCGCATCTAACCTATCTGCTCCGTCAATATGCTTGCTTTCGCACAGCCGACGGGGCTACAAAGTAAACTCGTCTTTTTTCTTCCGAGGTGATTCCATGGCAGCCTCGCGCGCCGCGATCGCACTACAGCCGTCTCTTCTTTCCCGGCTGGAAGAAGCACGCGCGCGTACGGACAGTCTTTTTAATCTGCTGCCGCCCAATTCTTTTTACGATCGGCCCGTGCCTGAACGTCATCGCCTGATTTTTTATCTCGGACATCTTGAAGCGTTCGATCAAAATCTGTTGAGCGGGCCGTTGGGATCGGAACCGCAGGACGCAACGCTCGACAAGCTTTTTGCGTTCGGTATCGATCCGGTGGGCGGCGGTTTGCCCACGGATGTCCCTGGAGATTGGCCGAATATTGCGAATGTTGAAAAATACAAACGGGGCGTGCGGGAAAGATTGGACGCGAGGTTGCACGATAGAAGTGCACTCCGATCCGGCGACCCGGCGCTCCTAGACGGAACCCTTCTTCATGTCGCGATCGAGCATCGGCTTATGCACGCCGAAACCCTAGCCTATCTTTTACACAGTCTGCCGCTGGAGAGAAAAACGCCGCAGCCTTCGCCATTCGCCGATCCAAGTCCTGCGCCCGAACAAAGACAAGCGCTGATTCCTTCCGGCACTGCCACCCTCGGCCAGCATCCGGGGGAATCATTCGGCTGGGACAATGAATTCGAGACGCAGAAAATCTTTGTCCCGAACTTCTCGATTGATGCCTTCCCGGTCACCAATGGACAATATCTGAAATTTGTCCAGGCGAACGGTTATGACGATCCTGGTTACTGGACGGCGGAAGACTGGGCCTGGAAGATTCACCAGCGGCTGGAACATCCGAATTTCTGGCTGTCTCGTTCAAGTTCCCCTGCATCGGCCCCGGACACGCGGTGGGAATACCGCGCAATGTTTGGTAGCATGCCGCTGCCGGAATCATGGCCCGTTTATGTGAGCTACGCAGAAGCATCGGCGTTCGCACGCTGGGCTGGGAAGAAATTGCCGACCGAGGCGCAGTGGCACCGCGCTGCTTATGGCACCCCAGAAGGCGGCGAGCAAATATATCCATGGGGCGATGCGCCGCCGGAAGGTTATCGCGGGAATTTCCACCATCAGCGATGGGATCCTACCCCGGTGGACGCTCATTCCGCAGGCGCCAGCGCATTTGGCGTTTTCGATCTTCTGGGCAATGGCTGGGAGTGGACTGCAACGCCTTTTGGTCCGTTGAACGGATTCAAACCGTTTCCCTTCTACCCCGGCTACTCGGCCGCTTTCTTCGATGGCAAACATTTTGTGATGAAGGGCGGTTCGGCGCGGACTGATACTTGTATGGTGCGGCGATCCTTCCGGAATTGGTTTCAGCCACACTATCCGTACGCGTATTCCAGCTTCCGTTGCGTGGAGGAATAGACGATGGCAACTGCTCCGCGATTGACGCCTTCCCTACTCGCCAGCCAGGCCCTGGCCGAATTTTCGTCGGACGTAGTCGTCGGATTGGGCCAGCCAGGACAGAAAGAACTGCCTTCAAAATATTTGTACGATGAAGTGGGCTCGGCGCTATTTGACGTGATCTGCCTGCTGCCCGAGTATGGTTTGAGCCGTGCCGGGATGCGGCTGCTCAAGCGCTACGCGCCCGACATCATTTCTCGTCTTAACGGCGCGTTCGTGGTTGCTGAGCTCGGCAGCGGTAGCGGCCAGAAAACGCGTTTTTTGCTCGAAGCGCTTTCGAGGCGGCAGCGCGTTAACTATTACCCCATCGATATTTCGGGTACCGCGCTTCACCGGTGCCAGCAGGAACTCGGCGAGATGGACAGGGTGAGCATCGTCGGCTTTGAGCGAGCTTATTTGGACGGCTTACAGGAAGTTGCTGCGCGCCGCCGAGATGGTGAACATCTGTTGGTTCTCTTCCTCGGGAGCACGATTGGAAACTTCGACCGGCCGGCTGGAGATCAATTTCTCCGCGACGTTCGCAACGTGTTGCGGGAAGGCGATGCCCTCTTGCTCACGACCGACCTTGAAAAGTCCGTACCGCAATTGCTTTCGGCGTATGACGATGCGGCAGGCGTCACCGCAGCATTTAACAAGAATCTGCTCGCGCGGATTAATCGCGAATTGGATGGTAATTTCGATCTCTCACACATCGAGCACACCGTCCGGTACGACGAATCCGAGCGGCGCGTGGAAATGCATCTTCGCTCAACAACATGGCAGCGCGTCACACTTCGCAAAGCCGGATTCAATTTCTTTTTGCGCGAAGGCGAGACGATTTGGACGGAAAGCTCCCACAAATATAATCCGCAGGAAGTCCCCCAGATGGGCGAACGCACAGGATATCGCTGCGCCGGGCAATGGGTTGACGCCGAATGGCCGTTCGCGCAGAACCTTTTTTTCGCGGTGTAAAAGTCCCCGGAGTGCGCAAAAGTGCCGGGGGTCGAAGTTTCGCCCGCCCATGATATAGTTTTCCGCCTGATGCAGAAAAAGCTGAAGAAGCTTGTTAAGAAAAAACCCGCTGGCAATCGCGAACCTGCGAAGGCGGCTTCCGCGAAAGCCACCGGCCGCGGTAGCGGGATGCGCGGTACCAACCCCGACCGTGTTCGCTTGATTCTACGGAAACTGGATGAAACATACCCCGAGGCCAATTGCGCACTCACTCATGAAAATCCTTTTCAACTTCTGATCTCAACGATACTCTCGGCACAATGCACCGATGTTCGCGTGAATCAAGTGACGCAGACGCTCTACCAAAAATACCCAAATGCGAAAGCGTTCGCGTATGCAAGTCCGGCAGAACTGCAACAGGACATCCGGCCGACCGGCTTTTTCCGAAATAAGACGAAATCCATCATGGGCGCAAGCAAGCAGATTGTCGAAGAATTGCGCGGCGAAGTGCCGCGGACGATGGAGGAGTTGCTGAAACTGCCGGGAGTGGCGCGGAAAACCGCCAACGTCGTGCTCGGGACGGCGTTCGGAATTGCTTCAGGCGTGGTTGTCGATACTCACGTGCTTCGAGTATCGCGGCGGCTCGACCTGACAAAAAACACTGACCCGAAAAAAGTGGAGCAGGATTTGATACATATCCTTCCTCGCGAAAAGTGGATTCTGTTCTCTCACCAAATAATCTGGCACGGCCGGCGTGTCTGCCACGCGCGCAAGCCCAAATGCATCGAGTGCAATCTCGAGCCGCTGTGCTACTCGAAGGATAAAACCGTTTGAATTTGCGCCTCTGGCCTGCTGGGCACATGAAGGCGTTCCAGAAGAATCGGAGTGATCTCTTCGCAGATGCTCGCCTGTAGGGGGATGCTGTCGGTCTTAGCCCGACTTGTTTGAATCGGTGTGGTCGTGCCCCAGAGCTTTCTCTTCCGCGGAAATCTCAACGCGCTCGCGTTTCACATCCAGACGAATTCTGGCGAAAAAACTCATGTACACGTTCGCGACCCAAACCAGCGAGAAGCCTGCGATTAAATAACCCCGCCAATCCGGAAATAGCAGCTTGAAGCGCGTGATGATGAGAAAAAATGCCGTCACCCAATGGCTAAAGCAGTACTCGCACGTGAAGAGGTAGAAAAACTTTCGCTGTAAAAGAGAACGGCATTCCTTGCTATTTCGTTCGCACCATTTGCGGGGTTCGTCGAATATCTCTTCATGCGTAATAGTCCACGCGACGGACGCAATCGGAATCGCAATGATGAGCAGCCAGAACAACTGTGCTGACAATGTCATTACGTTAGGCGCTTATTCGATTAGGCAAGGAAAACTGAGTTTGTAACTTCATCCCTATGGTAGATGCTTTCGGCTTGCTCGGAGACGCAATCAAAAGTACGCGGAGAATAATGTCGCGGCTTTCAGCTGAGGACTGTTTGTGATATCCCGGTTGCAAGCAGCTTGGCAAACTGCTCAGGAAGCAGCGGCCGGCTGAAAAAGTATCCTTGCGCCTCATCACATTGGTGAGCCTGAAGAAACGCCAGCTCCTCTTGCGTCTCCACGCCCTCAGCAACGACCCGCAGCTTAAGGCTGCGGCCCATGCTGATTACCGCGGTCACGATGGTCGTCTCGTCGGGAGCGGTAGTGATCTGGCGGACAAACGACTGGTCGATCTTGAGCGCGTCGATCGGAAACTTCCTTAGATAGCTCAAACTGGAGTAGCCCGTGCCAAAGTCATCTACCGCAACCTGAACTCCCGTCGCCCTTAGTGTCTTGAGGATGGATCCCGTGGAGTCAACACGCTTCATAAGAACGCTTTCGGTCAACTCCAGCTCAAGAGATCTCGGATCCAGGCCCGTCTCCTTGAGGACTGCGAATACACCATCCAGAAAGCGCTCGTCTCGAAACTCGATTGCGGAGATATTCACCGCAATGGTAGCCAGCGGCAGGCCTGCATGCCTCCAAGCCTGAGCTTGCTTGCACGCTTCACGCAGGACCCAATTGCCAATTGGCAAAATGAGCCCGCAGTCTTCCGCGGTGGGAATGAATTGGGCCGGGGAAACCGGCCCTCGAGTGGGATGGGTCCAACGTATCAACGCTTCGGCCCCGGTAATCTCGCCTGTCCTCAGATTGATTATGGGCTGGTATTGCAGCGCAAATTCCTGTCGTTCCAAGGCACGCCGCAGGCTCTCCTCGATGGATTGCCGCTCCACGGCGCGGACGTTCATGGCCGGCATGAAAAACTTATAACTCTGATGACCATTTTCCTTCGCCTGGTACATCGCGGTGTCCGCATTCTTGATGAGCGTTTCGGCATCCAGGCCATCGTCGGGATAGATGCTTAGGCCAATGCTGGCAGTGACGTGAAGGACGTGTTGGCCGATCGAGTGAGCTTCCGCTACCGCCTGCAACATTCTTTGAGCCGTAATAGCAGCATCGTCCGCCTGGTCCACTTCTGAAAGCAGCACGACGAATTCATCGCCTCCTTGCCGGCTTACCGTGTCCGAGCTGCGTCCACAACTCACTAAACATTTTGCGATGGATTGAAGAAGTTTGTCGCCGATCGGATGTCCCAGGGAATCGTTGATGTGTTTGAAGCCATCCAGATCCAAAAACAGCAATGCGACCTTTTTCAAATGACGCTGCGCCAAGGCGATCGCCTGGCTTACCCGGTCGTTCAGCAGCATTCGATTGGGCAAACCGGTCAGGAAGTCGTGCTGGGCCGAATGGGCCATCTCGAGCGCCATCGCCTGGGCCACACTCACATCGCGGAAAACAATTACCGCTCCGATAACCGTTCCTTCCCGGTTGTGGATAGGGGAGACGGAGTCCTCGATCGGAATTTCAATTCCGTCACGCTGGACCAGGAGACAGTTCAATGGCAGATGCACGGTACGGTTTTTTCTAACTGCGAGCTCCGTGGGATTTGCAACGGTTGCGCGGCTCGTAGCGTCGATGATTCGGAAAACTTCGGCCATGGACCGGCCTTCCGCTTCTTCGTGCGACCAGTTCGTCATTCTTTCTGCAACGAGATTGAGGTAGGTGATATTTCCCGAAATGTTGGCACAAATGACGGCGTCGCCGATGGAGTTGAGCGTGACCAGGGCGCGTTCTTTTTCTAAGAATAAGGCTTCTTCCATGATCTTGCGCTCGACAGCGTGGCGCAGGGCTCGCAGAAGCCCGCGTGCCTCGATATGGCCCTTGATGAGATAGTCTTGCGCGCCTACTTGCAAGGCTTGTGCGGCCAGCGACTCGTCGTCCGATACCGTCAGCACTACCAGGGGGACGTGGGGCGCGGCCGCACAAACGCGCCGAACCGCTTCCAGTCCTTGTGCGTCTGGCAATCCCAGGTCGAGTAAGATTATGTCGACCGCATGCTCGGCAACATACTTCTCGGCCTCACTCACCGATTCCGTGTGCCTGAATTCGGTGTTGTTCAAGCCCTCCCCTTTGAACATCTCGAGGAACAATCGGGCGTCTCCGGGATTGTCTTCAATTAGGAGAAGGTTCTTGATCAATTTCTTCCACATCTGCCTTACCTCTCCGGCGGCAGGTTGAACTTGGCCCGCCTGAAATTCCTGATGTTCTTCACCCAACTCGCGAACGTGTTCAACTGCACGGGCTTGGTCCGAATGCCTCCGGCGTCAGCCGCATCTCCCCGGGTTTGTCCTCGATGAGAGGTGAGTTACCGCCTGAATGACTCCCGCGATCGGCGGGAACAACAAACACATGTGAGAGGAACTCATCCTTGAAGCGGATCTGATCTGTCCGAATGAGGTCGGTTTCTGTTTGCAGGCGGTGGCGCTCGATGGCATGCCGAAGAGCCCGAGGAAGCGCACGATTTTCGATCTGCCCTTTGATCAGATAGTCTTGAGCGCCCGACTTCATGGCTTCGGCGGCCAGTGCCTCATCGTCCAAGCCTGTTAGCACGATTACGGGGACGTTAGGAGCGACCGCATGCGTCCGCCGCACGGTATCGAGACCATGCCCGTCCGGCAAGCCCATATCCAAGAGCACGATGTCTACTCCACCTTTCGCAAGATGAACGGTGGCTTCACTCATGCGCAAGAGATGCGTCAATTCGAAACTGTCCGGTTTCTCCTTACTGAACATCTCGCGCAGCAAACGGGCATCCTCCGCGTTATCCTCAACCAGAAGAACCTGCAGTGCTTTTTCTTTCATCAGCGTGCTTCGTGTGGCAACTTGACTACCGACAGCCAGAAATTATCGATGCTCTTTACAACGTTGAGAAATCCCTTTAGGTCTACAGGCTTGGTGATGTAGCAGTTCGCATGGAGCAGATAACTCCTCAGAATATCCGCGTCAGACGCCGAGGTAGTCAAGATAACCACGGGAATGCTTTTCAGCGTCGGACTCTGCTTGATTTCCTCCAAGACCTCCCGACCATCTTTCTTGGGCAGGTTCAGATCGAGCAAGATCAGATCCGGGCGGGGAGCGTTGGTGTGTCCCCCCTCGCGCTTAAGAAAGGCCATTGCTTCTGTCCCATCTGACGCAACGTGCAAATTGATAAGCACTTTGGCGTCTTTGAACGCCTCTCGCGTAAGCCGTACATCGCCGGGACTATCCTCAACCAAAAGAACTTCCATCGGTTTAGCATCCGTGCCAATCGACTCCATCATTTCCCATCCTTTTCCGGCAGTGCAAAGTGGAAGGTCGAGCCCTTCTCGGGTTGCGACTCGACCCAGATTCTCCCGCCCAGCCACTCCAGCATCTTTTTGCAAATTGCCAATCCAATTCCGGTGCCTTTGAACTCTGCTTGCCCGTGCAAACGCTGGAAAAGGACGAAGATCCTGTCGAAGTATTGAGGATCGATTCCCAGACCGTTGTCTCGCACAGAAAAAATCCATTCATCGCCGCCGTTTTTCACAGCGGAAATATGCACGTTAGGGACTGCGGCACTGCGATACTTGATCGCATTTCCGATGAGGTTCTGAAATATCTGGGCCAATTGTGTCCCGTCCGTTGTGATGAGTGGCAGCGGGTCGTGAGTCACAATCGCACCGCTTTCCTGAATCGTTGCTCGTAAGTTTACGAGCGCCTCTTTCAATGCATTTTCGCTGGGTATTTTGCGGAGCGCCTTTCCGTTTGTCCCTGCCCGCGAATAGGCCAGAAGATCCTGGATCAGCCCTTGCATGCGGTTGGACCCGTCAACTGCATAAGCGATGAACTCATCCGCATCGGAGTCCAAACGCCCTTTGTAGCGCTCGGCCAGGAGCTGCGTATAACTCGCCACCATGCGCAACGGCTCCTGGAGATCGTGTGAAGCGAGATAGGCGAATTGCTGAAGTTCATCATTGGAACGCTTCAATTCCGCAACCGTCTTTACCAAGTGCTGCTCGGATCTTTAGCGTTCGGTGATGTTCCGGATCGCCGCAGTCACCAGAATTCCTTCCGTGCTTTCCAGCGGGCTCAGCATGATCTCGATTGGAAATTCGCTCCCATCCTTCCGCCTCCCATTGAGCTCAATCCCGGTTCCGATCTGCTGCGCCAACGCGTCTTCGGCGGATCGAAGCCCGTCTGCCACCAGCCGTTCCGCGAAGCCTTCCGGGATGATGTTCTTTACCTTCTGACCGACGAGTTCATCACGGTGGTATCCGAACTGTTTCTCCGCCTGAACATTCAGCAGCACGATTCCGCCGACTTGATTCACCACCACCATCGCATCCGGAGCCGCCTCTAGCAGCCCGCGATACCTGCCCTCCATCTGCGCCAGATGTTTTTCGGCGTCCTTGCGCACGCTGATGTCGCGGATCGCCACCGTCACCAGGATGCCTTCGGCGCTTTCCAGCGGGCTCAGCATGATCTCGATTGGAAATTTGCTACCGTCCTTGCATCGTCCTATAAGCTCAATCCCCGTTCCGATTTGCTGTGCAAGCGCTTCGGCTGCAGTTCGCGTACCGTCGGCGATCAGCCTTTCCGCGAAGCCCTCCGGAATGATGTTCTTTACCTTCTGCCCTAGAAGTTCGTCGCGGCGGTATCCGAACTGTTTCTCCGCCTGAACATTCAACAGGACGATCTCTCCGGCCTGATTCACCACCACCATTGCATCCGGGGCCGCCTCCAAGAGCCCTCGGTACTTCGCTCCCGACTCTTTGCTCTCGCTGAGATCGTGGCTGAACTCCGAAAACCCACGCAGGTTTCCGTTTGGATCGCGCAACGCCGTAAACGTGAGACTTGCTAAGAATCGTGACCCGTCTTTTCGCACACGCATGCCTTGCTCTTCGCGTCGGCCGCTTGCGGCAGTCATCCGGAGTGTCTCCTCCGGCCTGCCACGCTGGATATCTTCCGGGGGAAAGAAGCAGGAAAAGTTCTGACCGATGATCTGATCAGCTCGGTAACCCTTAATTCGTTCGGCACCGGCATTCCAGCTGAGAATCTGGCCTCGCGGATCCATCATGAAGATTGCATAATCCTGAATTCCATCGACGAGCATCCGATATCTTTCTTCGCTTTCTCGGAGCGCCTCCTCCGCAACCCGGCGTTCCCCCATTTGCGCCAGATGCTGTTCTGCAGCCTCGCGCGCGCTAGTGTCTTTCGTCGCTGCCGTCATCGAGATTCCCTTCGCGGCTTCCCTGGGAACGTGAGCAGGTGCTCAATGACCTGCTTGATGTGCCGCGCACACCGATTGCCTTCACTGGATAAGACGATGTCATGAATAGAAATCGAACTCACTGTCAGTGGGGCGAAATTCCCTAGCCCGAACGCGAGTTTCGGTTTCCGATTCAACGGAGACTTGTTTCTCATTTCACACTAGATTGGGAATGAAAATTCTATTCGGGACACGACCCAGAAGGCTGAAGAGGGCAGCCTGTAGCCGTATGTCGATTTTTTGGAAGGGAGTCCAATTCTATAACAGCCTTATGCAAGGACAAGCGGATTCGCAGGCAGGTGTCCAATAGACCACGAGCGCAGAACTTTTACCCGTGAATATCTGAAACTCAAACGAGCCGGATGCATCTTGCCAGGGCGCCGTGCATGCCACGGGCTCGGAGTCCACAAATTCGCAAATTAAGCTAGAATAAAACTCAATTATGTCGGGGCGTAGCGCAGCCTGGTAGCGCGCCTGCCTTGGGCGCGGACCGACCGACTCCAACAGCTCCATTCCCTATTTTGGCTACTCTGTGTTTTCAGTAATTTGGGGAATCTGCTTTTCGCTCAAAGCTAACCCCAATGGCATGAAGACGTCGGATTCTGGCACAGTTTTGGCACAGGGGACGCGCCTGCTTTTGCAGCAGTGGGTGAACCCCTTAGTGAGACAGTTTGAATTGGCACACTGGCACACCATCCATTCACTAAGGCCTGATACTGCCTTGTCATCCGACAACCGATCGCACCGCTAGGCTCCAGAACGGTACGATTGGATCACCGCAGATCTCTGACAAAGGTCAGTGTCGAGGCTGCAAAGCTCGCCTCAGCGTTTCGCTGCTCTGATTCTTCTTCGAACTCTTCCGGCGGACGGTAGCCTAGCGCTGAATGTAAACGGCGTCGATTGTAATAGTGTTCGATGAATTCCTCGACGCTCTCCACCAAGTGTCCCAAATCGCGGTACTCGTTGGCGTAAATCTCCTCACGTTTCAGTGTCTTCATAAAGCTTTCGCAACTGGCGTTGTCATAGGGATTCCCTGGCCGACTCATGCTCGGCATCATCTGGTGATCCCGAAGCACCTGGATGTAATCTTCGCAAGCGTATTGCACACCTCGGTCGGAGTGGTGAACTAGTCCAGGAGGCGGTTGTCGATTCGCAATCGCCTTTTCTAACGCGTTGAGCGGAAGCCTAGACTGCAAGGTTCGGCCGAGCGACCACCCCACCACCTTGCGGGAAAAGGCGTCGAGGACCACCGCCAAATAGACGAACTCCGTCTTCAGGCGAACGTAGGTCATATCCGCGATCCATAGCTGATTCGGACCGAACACTTTCACGCGACTGGCCAGGTTGAGATAAATCTCCATCTCGTCGTTCCGATCTGTTGCGAGCAAGACTTCACGGTCCTGAATCTCCAATAGGTTGTCCGCCCGCATCATTCGCGCCACCTGTTTGTGGTTCACCATCATCCCTCGCCGCCGAAGTTCCGCCGTGACCCGTCGATAGCCGTAGCGTCGGCGATGTTCTACGACAATCTCCTGAATGGCAGATCGTACGATCATGCACTCCTCGACAGGCGTCCGCCCTTGCAGGTAGCGATAAAATCCCGCTCGGCTTACCTGCGCCAACTGACACATCCGCTCGATGCTCAAGCTGCCTTGCAACCGCGTCTCGGATTTCATCGTAGACGCCTTTTCGCCAGAGATATCGCCCTTCTGGCGTCGAGCCTCGACTTTTTGCAAGGCACCTCTGAAAAAATCCACTTCCACCGTTTTGTCCGCCAGTAACCGTTTGAGCTTGCTGATTTCCTTACGAAGCGTGGATTCCCGGGAATTCGGAAGCGTTAGCTCACCATCAGCATCCGCTGGGTCCACTTGATCCCGCCACTTGTACAACAGCCTGCGATGAACGCCCAGTTCTCGCGATAGCCTCAGGATGTTCTCGCACGCGTTCATGCGTTCCACTGTCCGGCAACGGAATTTCTGGCTGTATCGCTCTTTCCATTTTCTTTCCACTTTGCGGCTCCTTTCCTGCAAAGTGTGCCTTATGGAAGTGTCTCAAACTAGGCATTCGCGCACCGGTGGGGTGAACCCCTTAGTGAGACAATTTGAATTGGCACACTGGCACGTCCGTCGAAAACAACATGTGATAGGAGCGGCTGGATAACTTCCGAATGGCTCGTCAACCGGGAGCCATTGCGATCACTTCCTACAAGCCCGTTTTAGGGGAACTACAAGCTTTGCCGCGCAAATCGGCACTACTGCGGGTGCCCGATCTGCAGGACGATCTTGCCGGGCTTGTGGGGTGCGCCCGCAAGCATGGCCTGCGCCTGGCGCGCCTCCGAAAGCGGCAGGAGTGAGCCCGCACGCACTGTGATTTTGCCCGCGTGAAACAATGATGTGAGTGTCTGCAGGCGCGCGGTGGTCACCTCGGCGTAGAAGAGGATGGCCCCGGCCGATGCGCATCGCCTATTTCAGGACGGCAAAAGCACTCACGTGGAGGCTACTGTTGCTGAGACACTACTAGCTTATGTCAGAAACAATCCGGCCCAGCGGGCCCAGACATGACACGCGACCTGGACATACTGAAGGCCACTCCGGAATCCGTTCCCCGGGCAATCTTGGACGGAGTGGAGAAAGTGGAGGAAGAAATCTGCGAGAATTGACGGCGGAAATTCGTGTAGTATGATGCGAAACGATTATACTCGCAGCTTTCTCTAGGATTATGGGTAACGAACCTAAGCTCAGGGTTTGGCGCTCGGAAGCAATAGGTGAGTTTCATCATGTCTCCAATATCGCGCATCCAGCTTCCAAGTTCCTCCATCAGTCCCTGGCCCTTTGTTTCATTGAGCAGGGTGCTTATAACGTGCGCCATTGCGGCGTGAACTATTCGGTGGGTAAGGGCGCGCTGCTCATTGCTCAGTCAGGCGATATCACCTCTGACGACGATTTTGACGGCAAATCGAAATACCGGGATTTTCACTGCGCCCCCAAGGCGCTGGAGACAATTGCCGAAGAAATGGGGGACCGTTTCAGAGGGGGCCGAATCTTTCAGAGCCCGTTTATGTGTGATGATTCTCTTTGCCGGCCTTTCTTGAGATTTCACACCAAAATGGATTCGAAGCCATCGGCGATGGAGAGTTCGTCGCTGTTGCGGGAATTTGTGGGCGAAATAATCCTTCGATATGGCAAGGGACCTGCGACGACTTTAAAACTTGGAAATGAGCGTGGGCCTGTCAAACGCGTGAGGGATTGCCTTGAAAGTCGCTATGCGGAAAATTTGACGTTGGAGGAACTCGCACGCATCGCGAACTTGAGCCCGTTTCACCTAATCCGAGTGTTTCGGAAAGAAGTCGGACTTCCGCCTCATGCATATCAGACTCGCGTTCGGTTGAATCGCGCCAAGGAGTTGCTCGCGAAAGGCGCTCCGATTGGAGAGGCGGCGCTGAACACTGGCTTCTTCGATCAGAGCCATTTTACGAATCATTTCCGGAAGGTGTTTAGCTTCCCGCCGGGTGTTTACTTGAAGGGGTTGACGTCCAGCAGCAACTACTCCCAAGACCGCTAGAAGCGCCTTTGCTAATGTGTGCTGCGATGAGCACATCACTTTAAGAGCGCAAGAACATCCAAGACTTTCAGCCGTGGCATCCGGCAAGCTCATATTGCCCACCTTTGGTGAGGCGTGGGACGAAACGCGCTTCATGCCGCGCGCGTTAACACGCGGCGCACATTTGGGATGTTCGCCATAGCTGGAAGTAACTTCAGCTCGAACGCGAGATTTGCGAAATCGTGTGGCTGGCGGCCAGCGAGCATCTTTCCAACCTGGCTAGCATCTGAGCACCCATTGGCACATATCATGCGATAGGAGCTACAACTATGACTCACCATAAGACCGGAACACGTGAAGAGTGGCTTGCAGCCCGGCAGGAACTGCTCAAGGCAGAGAAAGAGTTAACGCGGCGCGGCGATGAGCTGACGCGACAGCGGCAGGAGCTGCCTTGGGTTCCCATCGACAAGGAGTATCGATTCGAAACCGAGGAGGGAAGCGCGTTGCTGACCGACCTCTTCTGTGGACGCTCGCAACTCTTCGTCTACCACTTCATGTTTGGGCCCGGCTATACCGCCGGCTGTCCGACCTGCTCGACGACGGCGGATAGCTTCAACGGGGTTCTCCCGCATCTCGAGGCCCGCGACGTGACGTTGATCTGCATCTCTCGCGCGCCGCTTGAGAAGCTGCTCGCTTACCGCCGACGCATGGGCTGGAGCTTTAACTGGGCGTCCAGCTACGAAAGCGACTTCAACTTCGACTTCGGAGTATCCGCCACCGAGCCGCGGCACGATACCACGTCGCTGCTTGAGGCCAACGAGGTCGCGGCGTTTCGGCTGGTGGGCGACAAGCGGTTTCGCGACAAATTGCCCCCGATCGCCGCTCAAAACGCCAGCGCGACCGGAACTGATCTACCCGGCTACTTCTCCGAGGGGCACGGCGTCAGCGTCTTTGCGCGCGAGGGCAACATCGTTTACCACTGCTACTCCACCTACACCCGCGGTACGGAATTCCTGATGGGCTACTACGCGATCCTTGACCGGACGCCGAAGGGCCGTGACGAAGGCGGCCCGATGGGGGCATGGATACGCCGCCACGATGAATACGAAAAAGGCGCGTCAAAAGACTGTTGCTCTTGAACGACCGCCGCTACATGACGGACCAACTGCAACATAAAACTTCAGCTAGCGGCAATGACGCCACACTGCCAGCCGAATTTATCGCGGTTTGTGCCTTTGCGTTCGCGGCCAGCGTGGCAGGCACCGTTTATTTCTCCCGCTCAATGTCCGGCGGAATGGAAATGCCTGGCGGCTGGACAATGTCCATGACCTGGATGCGGATGCCTGGACAATCTTGGACGGCATCGGCGGCGATGTTCCTGCTGATGTGGCTGACGATGATGGTCGCCATGATGCTCCCATCCTTGGTTCCCATGCTGCTGCGCTACCGGAACGCTGTGGACGGGGGAGGCGAGACGCGCCTCGGGCCGCTGACGACACTCGTGACCGCGGGCTACTTCTTCGTCTGGACCGTATTCGGGGTGGCCGTTTTCGCTACCGTTACCGCGCTGGCGGCGGTCGTGATGGAGCGGCCGGCACTGGCGCGCGCCGTACCGATCGCGGTCGGTGTGGTCGTTCTGCTCGCTGGCTCCCTTCAGCTCTCCGAGTGGAAGGCGCGTCACCTTGTCTGCTGCCGGGAATCACCCGGGCGCGACCGAATGATGCGGGCTGACGTAGGCACAGCTTGGCGACACGGCCTGCGTCTCGGCTTTGAGTGCGCCCAGTGCTGTGTAGGTCTCATCGCGATCCTCCTGATCATGGGAGTCATGGATTTTCGCGCGATGGTTGTTGTGGCGGCGGCCATCAGCGCCGAACGCCTCGCACCGCTAGGCGAGCGCGTCGCGCGAGCCATCGGGGCGGTCGTCGTTGTGGCGGGGTTGTTTCTGATCGCGCGAGCCGCCGCGCTCCTATGATCAGCGGCGTAACCGCCAAACGTAAGTACAAACTCTAAAGGAGAGAACCGTGACAGACCTCGCGAAAGATGAACTTGGAGCCCCTAATGTAGTGGACCGGGCCACTTTTCAGACCGAATTGGATGCGCTACGGGTTCGGGAGAAGGCTCACACGCACGAAGGTGACGCGATTGCAGCCGGCCGCAGACGGCTGCCGATGGTGCAGGTGGATGGTGCCACACCGCTCATTGGCGAACGTGGCGCGGTGACACTGTTGGACGCGTTTGAGGAACGCCGGATGCTCATCGCCTACTATTTCATGTGGCAGAGCGGCCACTCTGCGCCGGAGCAGTGCGAGGGGTGCACCTGGGTTACATCGCAGGTCCGCGAGTTGTCTTATATTCATTCTCGCAACGTCACCTTCGCAGTGTTTTGCCAAGGCCCATACAAAGAGAGCGCCCGATACCGCGACTTCATGGGGTGGGAGATGCCTTGGTACTCGGCCCAGGGCTCGCTCGACACCTTCTTAGTTGGACGCCGAGTCGGCAGGATGCACATCGTTTGCTACCTGCGACAAGGATCGGATGTCTTCGAGACTTACTGGACCACAATTCGCGGCGTGGAGGCTATGGATAACAGCTATCGGTTGCTCGACTTGACCGTCTATGGGCGCCAGGAGAAGTGGGAGGACTCGCCCGCCCGTTGGCCACAACACTGCTCCATCACGCGGACTAAAGGCGGCGCGCCCGATTGGCCACCTGTGCCAGTGTGGCCGGAGGGACGCCCCATCTCCCAGTGGCCTCGCCTCAAGGCCGGGTATTCGGACGACCTAGGAACTGGCAGGCGGTGAACCGGTCCATCCACAACAGCGACGGAACCGGATCGCCAACCTGATTGGCCGATCCGACCAAAAGTTCATCGTCTGTGAATCACGCAATCCGCTCAACAGATTTATGCGTCTTGGATTGAAATGACAGTCTCCTATTGATGACGAACAATGCGATCGTATCCAGATCCCATGCCTCAATCAATCTAGGAACGACCTTATTTCACAGACGCAGGCGCCGTGACCTTAGATTTATGACAGGATTGGCTTGTAGGATGGCTCAGACAGGATTTAAGCAACTGCTTACGAGGCAGGAGGGCCGGACACAAGAACTGTCTCACAATAGGGGTTCACTCCATGGAAGCGAAATTGGTCAGATGGAGCAACAGTTCTGTTGGGAAGTCCTTTATAATCTTTACGTACTTCATGTCGGGGCGTAGCGCAGCCTGGTAGCGCGCCTGCCTTGGGCGCAGGAGGTCTGGAGTTCAAATCTCCACGCCCCGACCACCCTTCTCAATGAGTTAGCGAACTCGCACATCATTGCACTCGCTCCACTGTAGTGACTTTTGTAGTGACTCTCTGACTTCTAGTCGCAAGTTCATTCGCATTCGCCACCTTGAACTTTTCCATTTTTGCCACTGCTGCGCGTTTGTGTTCCTCTGCTGGATGAACGTAGCGCATCGTCATCTGGATACTAGTGTGTCCGAGTAAAGCTGCAAGCGTCGGAAGGTCCACACCTGCCATGACGGCACGCGATGCGTACGTGTGCCTGAGATCGTAGAGTCTGAATTCCGGCGCTATCTTGGCCCGACGAACAGCAGCATCGTGGGCTTTTCGCACGCTACCGATTGGCTTCTCGGGGTTGTCAGGAGAGGAGAAGGCGTACGGACCTTTCGACGACACTGTGCGTTCCTTCAGGATCGACCAAACTTCGTCGGTCATGGTGAGTTTGCGCCTGGCAGCCTTCGTCTTGCCAAATGGGTTGAGAATTGTGCGCTGAGGGAAATCCAGATTGGCTATCTCGATGCGTAAATCGGGAGGCTGAATAGAGGATTCTTACGCTCAAACGCCTTTTCCAATAAATCGAGGAGCCGGCCGTAGGTCTGCCGGATTGAATAGTCTGCGACGATTGGTGGCTTTCGCTCCGGAAACGCCGCTGCGGTTCGATTCTCGCGGATCTGGCTTTCGCGCGCGTAGGCGCGACTGCGCTGCACGACGAGGTGACGGAATATTTGGTCGCCAGTCAAAGTGTCCTGGGCCTCGGCAAGGTTTTCGCTAATTCCCAACTCGTCTCCACCAAGGCGCTTTCGCAGGGCCTTTTCCATGTTATTGAAGTGGGCGCGCAGATTATTCACACCCAGGGTCCGTGCGAAGTAGGCTTCGTCTCTTCGCGTGAAAAGCTCGGCCATGTGGCGGAAATCGCTCAGGCGATTGTTAATCGGCGTGGCAGTGAGCATATATCCACATCGATTGGTCTTATGATCAGGAGACTTCCCATTATCGGTTGCCGGTACGAAATTTATCGGCTCGGTCATTCTTTCTCGAAAGGCCTGGAAGGCAGCAAGAGCTGCAATCCAAAGTAGCCAACGAAGTATGGCTGGGTGGTTCCTGCTGTTTGCACGCTGCGTCCGGCCATTAAGAGGAGGATTACCGGGGGATGTATCTTGTAGCGAAGACCTCCCTCCAGCGTTTCTTGGTCGGTGGATGGATGGAACGTTCCAGTCGAGTAGAATTCAGCGTCCAGTTCCAAGTTCTTAGTAAATTCGTGACCAACGACAATGCCGGCGAGCCAACCATCCGGGCCGCGGTGTACGAGATTGTAGCCAGCCTCCCAATTCAGATCGATCGGGCCGAGCTTTTTCGAAAATTCGAGAGGCAAGATCAAGCTCGCACCTCGCGGGGTGATTCCTCGCTCGACGGAGTTATTCGGATTATTGATGGAGAGCTGCGGAAAAAGTGACATAGCGAATCCCGAATCCTGATTGTCGTAGAATCGCCACTTGAATCCCAATTGATCCTGCCCTAGTCCGAATCTCACCGGCGAGGGATTGTCCACGCGCAGCCACGCGTTTTCGTAAGTCAACTGGATTCGATCGCCGAGGCCAAAGTTGATGTCTACGTCCGGAGTGTGCGCGACCGAATGGTCGGGATAAAGAAAAGGCATGTAGGCCAGATTAATCTCCCATTGCAGGTTTCCAGGGGTACCGGGATCGTTGGTGTAATACGGCGGCCCGCCTTGCGCAGAAACGAATGGGCAGAAAAATACGAAAAGCCAGAATAGAAAGAGTGAGTATTTTTCGAGATGGAAGGGACGAGGCCCTGATTTCACTAACTTCGGGCACCCTTTCTGGCCGACACAACGCACTCCGATCAAGCGCGTCCCCAGGCAGCTACTTTCCGAATACCATGACACCGAATCTTCCGGATTCATTCGCGGGCACAAAAAGCTGGTGGGTTTTCTGATCAAGCGCCATCGTCTTGGACCCAGGATGAGTGGGGACTCGCGCAACGGTAGAATATTGATCCGGGGAATCCTGATGAAAAACATCGACAGTTCCCTCTCCGGTAGAATTGAAAATCAGACCGGTAGAAGGATCAAAAGCTGAGGCGTCCACATGATCACCGATGGGAAACGTCGTGATCACTTTGCCGGTTTCCGCATTCACAATAGCCAGCACCTTGCTGCGACACCCAATGAATAGGCGATGATTCGTGCGATCGATGGCCATGCTTGAAGGGTGCTCGCAAGGAGCGAGGGGCCAGCGATCCTTCACCGCTAATGCGCGCGAATCGATTCGCAAAACCAGACTTTCATCTTCGAGGTTGACGAAAACGTTTCCCGCTCCGTCTGCTGTCGCAAATTCCGGAGCACCGCCTAGATCAATCGTACCGGCGACTGTGCCGGTGGTAGCGTCGATTGCAGTAGAGCTATTGCTTCCACCATTCATGGAAAAAACTCGGCTGGTAGCGGGATCGTAAACGATCGCATCCGGCTTCTTTCCGGTGGGAACCTGGGCAACCGGGCTAAGCGTCTTTAGGTCAAAAACGGTGACTGTGTTCGCGCGGCCGTTGCTGGTGAAGCCGCGGTTAAGCTCCGGCGCGATTGCAATCCCGTGAACGCCGAGCGTATTCGTGATTTTCCCTACCACGTTCGCGGAATCCGGATCCAGCACATCCACCTGCGTCTCGTGCGAGACATATACGCGGCGGTTTGCTTCGTCGACCGAGAGATAATCCCAGCTCCCCTGGCCGCCCACGGGAATGGTTTTCAGTAGATGATAGCCGGAAGCGGCAAAAGCCGCTGCGATCGTGCCCAGAAGGATTGCGGGTGTTAGCATAAACTTTTTCATCAGCGTCTCCTCATTGGCAGCTTCCAGTTCCGGAATCGCGAAACTTTTTCCCAGCTTCAGGAATGAACTCCCAATCATAGCTATGCGGGCGCAGCGTCAGCTTAAGGAGGCCAAACGTGTCGGCGTTGCGGACTTCGCTGTTAGCCTCGGCCTTGCCGAAAGGACGATGATTCTTTCCGCCTGTCCCTACGACAAATTCGCGGACACCTTTTTGTGGGTCAGGCTTGCCATCCGGATCTTGAGGCGCGAAGCGCTCGTAATCATGATCGTGGCCGTTGAGAATCAGAGAAACATGCGCAGCGTAAAGATCCTGCCAAAACGGTTTTATCTCTGGGTCGTCTCCATGCTTCGCACCGGAGCTGAAGAGCGGCTTGTGCCAGTACGCCAGCGTGCAGACCGCGGGATGCGCTTGCAAATCGGCGCGCAGCCATTTCTCTTCCGCGGAGCCCGCTTGGCAGCCTCCAACTTCCGCGCACTCGCTGTTCAACACGATGATATGCCACACCCCAAGCTCGTAGCTGTAATAACCCTGTTTCGGATCGCCGGCGTTTGCGCCAAAGTAATCGAAATAGGGCGTCGCGCCTCCCGAATGGAATTCGTGATTGCCAACCGAAGGTCTAGTCCGAGCCTTATGCCGGCCCCAGGTGGGGTCGTAGCATTTTGCGAACTGCTCCGCTGTGCCTCCTTCGTACGCGTTGTCGCCAGCCGTGAACACCGTGCCAGGAATGGCGTCGAGCAATTTTGCCGTGGCCTCTGCTCCGGAAATGTCCGCACAGTCCGCAATATCTCCTGCACCAACAAGCACAGCGACTTGATCGCTCTTCTGTCGCGCTGAGGTTGATTTCGCGCCGGCGGCCAGGATAAGAACGGCGACGAGCCACGGCAGCCAAACTCTTGTACTCTTTATTTTTCGGTTCATCTCGCGGTTCACTCCCCTCAGCTCTGTTGTACCCAGAAATCAGCGGTGGCGTCTGTAGTTCGACTCAATCTCGTCTGAGCGGGTACCAGCGGAAGCCGAGCGAATAAGTGGGCTTGTAATACTCGCGCTGATCCACGTAGATCGTACGGCCGGTGTAAAAACCGAAAACTTCGTTCGTGAGGTTCTCACCCTGCGCCAAAATACTGAGTCCACTGTGCAAACGGTAGCTTACCTGCGCATCGATCTGGAGGTGCGGATACAAATAAATGTCGCCTGCCGGGCCCTTGACGCCGAGATTCGACGTGTCAGTAGCGGTTGTGTATTGGTACTGGTAAATCATGGCGCTGTTGTAAGTCACCCCGACGTGGACAGACAACCGGCCCCGATCGTAGCTTGGGAGAATGTTGAAGGAGTTAGGCGCCTGGCGCTGAAGAGCAGGGTGGTCGGTTCTTCCCAACAAGCCGCTGGCCTGAGAGTAAGTGTAAGTGTAGTTTGCGGCTAAGCCGAGTCCGCTGAGCGCTCCAGGAAGAAAATTGAAGCGCTGCAAATAAGCAAGCTCGACGCCGCCAACGTAGGCGTTAGATCCATTGACTATTGTGCTGGTAGGGCAGGTAGGCGCACCCGTAGGTCCGCACAACGGATTCGCGACGTCGAGGTTGGTGGTGTAATAAATCGGGTCGATAAGCTGCTTGTAGAAGTAGCCCGCTTGAATCACGCCGTATGGCTGCAGATAGTGCTCGTACAAAATATCGAAGTCGTTTGCATGCTCCGCCTTTAGGTTCGGGTTACCCAGAGCGATCTGATAGGGGTTTTGCGATTGGTCGACTGTTACATAGGGCACCAAATCGTACGGGTTAGGTCGCGAAATCCCTCTGCCGTACACAGCACGTATATCCGAGTCCGCAGTAAGCTGATAGCGCAGTTGTACGCTGGGAAGAGGGTCTATGTACCATTGATTGGAATGCGTTTCTATGGTGCCGGTCCAGTTTCCGTTGCTGTCGTCCATAGCATTAAAGCCCTGTATGTACAGTTGCGTGGCTTCCACGCGCAGGCCAGTCTGCAATCGCCAGCGGCCGAATTGCAGCGTATTCATAATGTAGCCGGCCGTGACGCGCTCGGTTAGGTTGTAGTTGGCAGGGTCTGAACCCAAATGGGTGGCGCTGACGTCTTCGGTGAAGTCGCCGGGATTGGCTTTGAGGAAGTTGTTCAGTTTACTGAAACTTGTAACTGGGCCTAGACTGTAGCTTCCATTGTAGTAATCAGAGTTTGTGAAACCGCTCAGAAAATCGCTCATCAGGAAATTGCTATTTGGATCCAAAACCGGAGAGACCGCGTTCTGGTAGTCGTGGGAGTTACGAATCTTGGCGCCAAACTGAAAGGTGCCGTCGTGGGAGCCCCATTTGTAATTTTTCCCGAACGACGCCGAACCCTGCAGGCTCACCTGGTCCGTCGGACCTGTTGATGTGTCGAACTCGCTCATCGAGTACTGAGTCGGGTCGAAGATTGCAGCGCCTGGTGCAACGCAGCCAGGGTTGAACTGGGGCCTGAACGGATTCTTCGTGGCGGCTGGATCGTAAGAGCAGTTGGCGGACCCGTTATAAACGAAAGTGACTCCTGGATTGCCCGCTGCCCCGTTCTCCCGGCCGTTGGAAATGGAAACGTCCCACGCGATCCAGGAATTAGAAAAAACGTGCTTGCCACCGCCTGATATGCTCCCAATCGAGTAGTCCGGAACGCGCTGGGAAGTCGAGAACACCTCATTGCATGGGTTCGGCGGGATCACATTCGGTCCGCATACGCCGTCATTGGTCACCGTGTAAGCCCACTTATTGCCATAATCCTTGAAGTCGGAATACAAGTAATGCAGATAGATGTTCGAGTCCTGGGAGAGCCTGTCATCCGCGCCCCCAGCGAGACCCCAACGCGTTCGTTGATATCTGTACTCGCGAAGGTCAACACTGGTGTAATTGGGGATCTGGGAAGTGGGGTCAATGGCAGGTTCGATGTCGTCAATGCCGCGGCCGTTGTAATCATATGTAAAGCCAATCAGGGCGCCGAACTGTTTGTTCGCGCCGAAGCGTTGTCCCACGGTGGCGTTTGTCTGGCCTACGTAGCGGCCACCAATTATTGGCGTGTATCCGCCTATCCCGCCGAGTATAAGCGTCGGCTGGTCGCCGGCGTTTTTGAGCCTTAAATCTACTGTGCCGCCGATGGCATCGCCGTCCTGGCTTGCCGAGAGAGTTTTCTCCAGCACGACAGACTCGACGAGATCAGCCGGAATGACGTCCAATTTGATTTGCCGGACTGCGACTTCCGGAGACGGGACGTTGATTCCTTCGATCGTCACGTTAGTCAGACGCGGCTCGGTGCCGCGGACTTGCACATATTTTCCTTCGCCTTCATCGCGCTCGAGCGTTACGCCCGGGAGGCGGCCAACGGCGTCGGCAATATTGGCGTTTGGAAGACTCGTAATGACATCCGCGGAGATCACGTTGACGATATCTTCAGACGTGCGCTGGACTTGTATTTGCTCGGCCTCGCCTTGGAGATCCGCGTGCACACTTATTGATTGGTCGGACGGCGCAACCTGTAGCACAGCGTTAACCGAAGCTGTTTGGCCCCCGGCCACATCCACGGTTTTATTGAACGACGAAAAGCCGGAATAAGAAATTGTGACGGTGTACTTGCCCGCGGGCAAGTTGCCGGCGTTGAATTGGCCTTGGACGTCGGACACGGTGGAATATCCGCCAGGCTGAACCTTGACCAAGGCTCCCTGGAGGACTCCTCCCGCGACATCCGTAACGTACCCCGTGATTGCACCCCTTCCGACCTGAGCGGGAGCGGGACTGATGGCATTACCACCTGGCTGTGAGCGATCAGTTTGCCCAAACGCACAAGCTGTCCCTAACATCCACAATGCCACGATCATTGACGTTCGAAGCTTTGACGACATCTCCACTCTCCCCAATGGATTTCGCGTCTCATATATAGAGGAGGAAAAACAATGCGGGATGAACCAATGTTCACTGCTGTTTGAATAATGCCTGAAGAAATTTTCAGATTCGAGAACTCGTCTCGGTCTGCGGTTGCGCCGAAGGTAGGCTCGCGGGATTTCTTGGCGCGAAAGGCAAATGAACTTGGAAAACGGAGCCCATTCCGAGTGCTGACTCGACATGCATCGCACCACCGTGCTTTTCGACGATCCAATTGGCGATGGAAAGTCCAAGCCCAACGCCGCCTTGCTCTCGAGAGTGTGCTGGATCCGCTCTATAAAATCGCTCGAAAATATGGGGCAAATCCTTTTCGGAGACTCCTATCCCAGTGTCACGAATCTCGACGAGTGCGGCATCCTGCGACTTTTGGTACCGGACACTGATTTTGCCTTCCGGGTGCGTATATTTCACCGCGTTGTCGACGAAGATGAGGAAGACGCGCTCGATTGCAGCGGCGTCGGCGTTAATCCATACAGGCTCTTCTTCGAAGTCACCCGCGACTCGAATTTCTTTTGCTTCCGCGAGAATCGCAGCTTGTTCTTGGACTTTTCGTAAGCATCTTATGAGATCAACGCGGCAAAATGTTAATTCCTCGGCACCTGCGTCGGCCCGGGCCATCTGAAGAAGATTCTCCAGCAGCAGAGTCATTTCTCCGGAGGCCGCGACGATGCTCTCGAGGACCTCACGATAATCCTGCTCCCTGCGGGGCCGGCGCAAAGCCACTTCTGCCGTAGTGCGCAGAAGCGCCAGAGGTGTGCGAAGTTCATGGGAAGCATCCGCTGTGAACTGGGTAACCCTCCTCATGTTCGCTTCGATTCGGCTCAGCATTTCGTTAAGCGTTTCGGTTAACCTTCGAAGCTCGTCGCGCGGGAGCGGAACCGGCAGACGGCTGGACAGATTTTGTCCGCCAATGCTTCTAGCAATTTGAATAATCTCATCTACGGGTTCGAGGGCGCGCCGACTCAGCCAATATCCGCCAAGAGATGCGAGGATGATCAATAGCGGCGAGGCCAGCTTGAGAATCCATCGAAATTGATCGAGTGATTGATCAAACGCTTCGGTTGGCGTTGCCACCGCCACATCAAAAACCCGCCCATTGATATACACCCGCCGGGCGCTAATTCGATATTGGATTGCGGCCACGTTAGCCGTATAACTGCCGGAGTTTCCAGCTTCCAGAGCGTCTATTTTTGTGCGGGCAAATGTCGGGGATTGAAAAATCAGTTGTCCGGACTCATCTGTTACTTTCAGGGCCGCGCTACTCCCCCAAATGTCCGCTAATTCGCCGAGCTCGTGACTTACTTTGTCCGTACCCTTGGATGACGACTCAGAAATTACGCGCTCCGCCGTCAAGAAGTTTCCCTGTAAAGACTCGTCCATCGTTCTGGCAACGCTATGGCGGAATCCGAAGTCAACGACCCAGCCGAAGAGAACAAACGAGAAAATCAATACGACGAAATACCACGCCGTTAAGCGTGTACGCACGGTGAAATTCATTCGGCGGACTCCTTTCTGACGCAATATCCAAATCCGCGCCGGGTCTCGATCAATTTCAGATCCTCTCCCAAATCAATTTTTTGCCGGAGGAGCTTCACAAAAGCGTCAAGTGTATTCTCTTCGACGGCTTCGCCACTCGGCCAGATTTCGTGAAGGATTGCCTCCCGTGTTGCGACCCTGCCCTTCCGCAACATGAGAAATTCCAACAGGCGGAATTCAGTCTGGGTCAGTTTGATCTCTCGTTTTCCGCGAAACACGCAGCGCGTCTCCCTCTCCAGCACCAGGTCTGCGACACGCAGGGACCGCGGGTGGGAATCAAGACGGCGCCGTTCAATCGCTCGGATCCTTGCCAGTAAAACCTCGAATGGAAATGGCTTTGTGATGTAGTCGTCCGCACCACAATCCAGTCCCTTCACCATGTCGGGAACCGTGTCGCGGGCTGTCAGCATCAAGATAGCGACGGATTGCGTGGCCCTGCGAAGTCTTCGTGTAACTTCAAAGCCGTCGATTCCGGGAAGCATGAGATCGAGGAGAATCAAATCGAAGTGATCGCTTCCGCCCAGCTCCACGGCGGAGATACCATCCGCCGTCATCGTGACGGAGTAGCATTCTTCCTCCAGCCCGCGCCTTAACGCTTGCGCCATTCTTTTCTCGTCTTCAACCACCAAAATCTTCATGTTCTGCCGCCTCACTCCAATCTCGGTTGCATTATTTGAGTCACCTAAGAAGGGTTTTGATTCGACAGGTGCCAGCTCATCGCCCCTGGAGGAATCGTGCTACGGCAATGTGACAATCAGATGAATACGGCGGATATTTCTTGGAGGAACTTCAACTCCGGCTTTTTGACAATTATGGAATTAAGGTAGGCATAAACCGCCGCAGACGCAGCTCCACCACTATCTCCGGACATGCAGCCCCAAAAACACTTCTTTTTGAGGCGCCGCACGCATACTTTTGGGCAAGCGAATTCATTGCGATTTCGACATCCTAGGAAATACGGATTTTGGGCAGAGAGGGTTTTTGGGCAGGCTTCGCCCTGCTGATCCTATCGGAGTCATCGGAGATGATTCACGATACGTTCAGATTCGCCAACGAACGGTAAAATTAAATGAGTGGCTGGAAGTCCGCTATAGGGTGAATACTTGATTCAGCGCCCGTAGCTCATTGAGGGCTAAAACGGTGATACCTTACGCGATCATGGCCGATTCGAACGCGCTTTTGCCCCGCCAAATAGATGAATGACCAAAGCGATTACCGCGAACAGAAGAAGCAAGTGAATAAGGGCGCCCGCCACGTGAAATATTACAAAGCTCCCAACCCACAACACGAATAAAACTAAGGCTAGTCCGAGAAATAGACCAAATCGCATAGGTTCTCCGTCAGTCTGGTTAGGGTGCGTGTCGACGTTAGAAGCATCGGCGGCCCCGCTTTATTTCCGTTAAGCCGCGAGCTTACTTTGTCGCGGCCATATGAACATTCAACAGAGAGTGGAAAATCCGCTTCTAATGCTCGGCATCGGCTTTTTTGCGTCGCATTGTTGTCACTGAAAAAGAGTTCAGGTAGATTTAAGTGGTTGGTTCTCATATTAGCGATTCAAAGAAACGTAGAAGGCTGCTTAGGTAAAATGAAATACATGCCGCGCCAAAGCGATTCGTTTTATTCCAACTGCCACGGCGCGAGCAAAATCCGGCAGATCTGGGTAGACTTACGGTCGATAGTGTTATCAAAAAGCTCAGCAAATGTCACCCGGCTCCTACGTTGAGTCTTCCCTGAAAGATAGGAAAATGCCAGACGAAGAGTGGATCAAAAAACTTCCAGATGGCAGAAAAGTGAAATTCTTCTACCACGAACTGCCGGAGGACGGTGCGTTTATCACCGCGCAGATTCAAGGTAATGAGGTCGTCTACTCCGTCGTATTGGCCAGAGCGGGAAACCCGCTTAGTCGCGAAGGTGTTGAAAGTCATTTCAAGGGCGAACTTTTGAAAAAGTAGTGACGTTCCGCAAAGGTTGCTGTTCGACTTCCCATTTTTTCATTGTACATAGACATCTGAACTTGCGGCGCGAAGTGTGCAAAAAGAGACAGCAGCTGCTTTATAGTGGTGTCAGCATGGGGTATGAAGCAGAAGAAATATAAGAAACAAGACAAACGGACCCTCGCCAGCGTTGTCAAAGAAATGGCGCAGCCTCGCTTCGCTAAATCCGCCCGAACGGGAGAAGAAAAGACGCCCGGGGTTAATGCCTTCGTTGGTAAGAATGTCCCGGAGGAAGTTGTCCCATTAACAAGCGGACATGAGCATGACTGACTCAATAACCGATGCGTTCAAGTGCGTTTTGAGGACGCTAGAGTGCAAGATCGAGGGTTGGGTTCGGTTGGACGAACGGCGTCTTGCTCGAATTACTGCATACATTGCCACCGGAGTTGGCCGATCGGCTGAAACGAGAACAGAACTAGAGTCTCAGGACGGGATGACCCATGCCTGCCCAGAAGCAGTTCTTTGTGGGCAACCAGACTCATCAATTTGCGTTACGTAGAATCAAAGGCTTGCGAGCGGTTCGACAATTAGGATTTTGGGCAAGACTGGTTCGTCGGATTCAAATCGCATTTTTAGGGCATCAAATGCCGCGCAGCCCTCATAACAAGCTTACCGGAAAAGTAAAGTGCTAGTTTAAACCTCCGGGATCACAACATTTGAGAACTTCCCCGCATCCTACGTTTGGGTGTAGAGTTTCCGAGAGGTTGGAAGCCTTCATGCGTTTACTGCTGGTGGAAGATGATCTGGCCATTCGAGGATTCCTCAGACGGGCACTAGGCGAGGCTGGATACCAGGTAGATACAGCCACCGATGCCAAGACGGGGGAACTCAAGGCCTTGGAAGGCAGCCATGACGCCTTGATCATTGATCTCGGCCTTCCCGACATGGACGGATTGGATTTGATCGCGCGTTGCCGGGCCCAAGGTAGTTCCACTCCAGTGCTAATCCTATCCGCACGCCGCTCAGTGGACGAGCGAGTGAGGGGATTGGAACAGGGCGGAGATGACTACCTGACGAAGCCATTTGCCCTTGCGGAACTGCTTGCGCGAATTAGAAATCTTCTACGTAGATCTTCTGCTCCACAGAATGACTCGGTACGGCTGCAAGCTGCGGACCTGCAGCTTGACCTTGTGCGTCATGAGGCTCGGCGCGGCGATCAGTTGCTCCAGCTGACCCCACAGGAGTTTTCCCTCCTGGAATATCTTTGCCGAAATGCCGGGCGTGTCGTTACTCGTACCATGATCCTGGATCACGTCTGGCGAATGCGAATTGATACCGCAACTAATGTAGTCGATGTCCACATTTATCGCCTGCGCAACAAGGTAGACCTCAATGCATCCGAGCCACTAATCCACACCATTCGCGGCGTGGGATACGTTCTTAAAGATGCGTAGGGTCATACGCACAACCGCAGCGTGGCGCCTTTCGATTTGGACAACCCTGGCATTCGCGCTTGGAACAGGGCTGGCATTTTCGATCGTTTACTTCCTAGTAGCTCAGGGCATTCAAGAAAGAAGTGACGCCTGGCTTCGGGGTGAAGCTAAGGTTCTTGCGCAAGTTTCAGCGGATACGCCCAGGGACCACCTGTACCATCGCGTCGTTTCAGAGGTAGTTGAGCTGGCAACCCGAGAAGTGCCGGATGAGCGAAATGCGCAAGGGGAAAGTTTGAATGCCGTATTTTTCTTGGAGGAGGATCCCAATAATAGCGATGGTCCGCTGTGGGTCGGCCCAACCGAAGAAGGCGCTTTTCTCACCGCAATCCAGCGAGCCAAGCCTGTTGCGGGCATTCCGCAGCCTATAAAGGTTGACGGCTGGCCCACAACATTTCAGGTAGTTGCGCTGTACGAAAACGGGCGAACTATCTACCTGGGGCTTTCCAATCGCGGCGCCGAGCATTTACTGGGCAATTTGATTCGCCGTTTCCTTGTGGTGTGGGCGGGTACGGTCCTCATGGGGTTCTTGATCTCGTACCTGAGTGCGCGCCGTACTCTGCTTCGCGTGGAACGTATTACAGAAACCGTGGCGCGCATCGGAACTGAAGACCTCTGCGAGAGATTGCCTGCGCAAGCGAAATCGGATGAGATCTCACGACTGAGTGAGACTTTCAATCAGATGCTGGATAGGATTCAGTCCACGGTCAACCAGCTTCGCTGCGTGACCGATGCGGTCGCTCACGATCTGAAGAGTCCGGTAACCTCGATTCGCGGCACACTCGAATCCGCTTTATGTAATGAGCCGACAGAAATGTGGCGTGAATCCATTGGCGAAGCGATCGAAGGCCTTGATAGACTTTTGCACGTTCTGAACACCACGTTGGATGTCGCTGAAGCACAAGCTGGAGCGCTTCACATGGATCGCAGCACTGTTGACCTCTCGGATGTTGTGAGAAAGCTAGTGGATCTCTACCATCCTGCAATGGCTGAACGTCGTCATGAAGTATCGGTTGACCTAGAAAGCCACGCGATTGTAGATGCAGACGTCCATCTGCTGAATCGGGTGGTTAGCAATCTCCTCGAAAACGAACTGACTCACTTGCCCGCAGGACATAGGATAGCGATTCGACTTCGTTCGTACAACGGATCGACAGAGCTAGTGATCGAAGACAACGGCCCAGGATTTCCGCCCGACGTAAGTAACCGAGCGTTTGAGCGTTTCGTTAAAGGAAAACACTCCCCGGGGCACGGTCTTGGACTTGCTTTCGTCGGTGCGGTTATCCATGCACATGGTGGCGTGGTCCATATCTCCGATCGTCCAGCCGGCGGTGCTGTCATAACCGTATCGCTGCCGGCCAGCGTGCTCCAGCCTGCTTAACGAGGAGTCGTCTGTTCTAAAATGAATAACTTGTCATCTTCGCGACGCCACAAAGTCATTTTCGATTGTTAGTCTTCAGCACAAAGCCTTTCTGATGAATCGTTCAAGGGCTTATTCGCCAATGGGATCTAGCCATTTGCAGGGCCACTACTATGGAGGATCGCGCGACCGAAGATGAAGCCCATTGCATGTATTGTGCTCCCCACCTATAATGAAGCCGAGAATTTGCGCGTTCTGTTGCCTAGAGTTTTTGCCCAGCAGGAATGGATTTCCTCCCATGAATTGCACGTTCTTGTAGTCGATGACAATTCGCCGGATGGCAGTGGCCAGGTTGTTGAGAATTTTCGCAGCCGCTTTCCCTTTCTGCACATCATGCGCGGACGAAAGAAGGGCCTTGGAGAAGCTTACAAACGAGGGATTCGGCATGCCATAAAGCTTCTGAATCCAGAGTTGGTTTTAACCATGGATGCTGATCTGCAACACGACCCGGCCCTTCTGTCTCATATGATCGAAGCGTGCAGCCAAGGATACTCTCTAGTAATTGGATCCCGCTATGTGGATGGGGCTCAGGTCTTGAGCTTTTCGGGATGGCGTGTGCTTCTGAGCCACACGGGCAACTCGCTCGTTCGTTGGGCAGGAGGTCTGAAGATTCAAGACTGTACTTCGGGCTACCGTGCTATTCGAAGTGATTTACTGCTTACCTGCGATCTCGAACACCTTTCCACGCGTGGTTACTCATTCTTGTCTGCCCTCCTCTGTCAATTAGTCTGGAATGGCGCGCGTGTCCTTGAAATCCCCATTACATTTGGCGTGCGCGGCCACGGAAAATCGAAATTATCTGTGCGTGATCAGGCGGAATTTCTCGGACGCGTCGCAAGAATCTTTTTTCTACGCAAGCGTTATCGAGGCGCCCTCGTCAATCCTGCAATGAGCACCGAGACGGGTGAAGTGATTTTAAACATCACGCCAAACCTACAGAGCAATTCCGCCGGAGAAAAAAAAACGCAATGAAAAGAGCTCTCATTACCGGGATTTCCGGCCAAGACGGATCCTATTTGGCTGAATATCTCTTGCAATTGGACTATCAAGTCTTCGGAATTGTGCGGCGGGAACCGGGAACTATGCGGTGGCTAGAGGGCATTCGGGATCGTGTTGAACTTCTGTACGGAGACCTGCGCGATACACAGTCCCTGGAGGTCGCCTTCTATAAGGCGTGGCCGGACGAACTTTACAATCTGGCAGGCCAGGTGTTCGTACCCACCAGTTGGGAATGCCCGGCGGAGACTCTCGACATAAATACCGGCGGCCTCGCTCGCCTGCTCTTGATTGTGGAGCGTCGCAAATCAGACACTCGCGTGTATCAAGCATCTAGCTCAGAAATGTACGGCAACGTGGATGGTTTCTGCCGGGAGAACACTCGATTTCAGCCAACTTCACCGTATGGGATTTCGAAGGTGGCCGCGCATAAGCTGGCCGAATCCTATCGCGCGAGAGGCATCTATGCCGTTGGCGGGATTCTTTTCAACCATGAATCGCCTCGCCGCGGTCCTGAAATGGTGACCCGCAAGATAACTCGCGCGGCGGCTGGATGGGCTGCGGGCGACAAAACAAAGCTGAAGCTTGGGAATTTGGAAGCACGCCGGGACTGGGGCTTTGCCGGAGACTACGTAAAAGCCATGCACGCCATGCTGCAACAACCAACTTGCAAGGACTACGTCGTCGGTACTGGCGAATCTCATAGCGTCGCTGAATTTGCGACTCTGGTATTGGCCGAGTTGCGGGAGCGGTTCCATGGAAGATTCACGAACGCTAAGCTCGAAGACTTTGTCGAATTGGATCCCAGGCTGCTGCGAACCGGGGAAATCCACGATCTCCGTGCGGATCCCACCCTGGCTCGCACCGAACTCAATTGGAAGCCGAAGGTCGACTTTCCAGCGCTTGTAAGGCTGATGGTGGAAGCTGACCTTGCCGCGAATGGCATTTTGACCCCGTCCTCGCTTTCGTTGGGCGCTTCTTAGTGTTATGGAACCTGCTCTTCCATCAAACAATGTAAGCCTCGTCCCCGGGCTGCCTGCTCTACCTTCCCATTCGGCCAAGATTCGAGACTGGCTTGCGCTTTGGGGCTTAGCCCTATTCGCGCTTATCACGTCAATATGTCCGATTGTCCGGGCGTTCTATCATTTTGAAATAAACTATGTCGACGGGTGGAACGTTTACAACGCGCTCAGGATAGTCCAACATGTCCCGTTGTACGGAGCGAAATACGCTTGGACAACCGTTAACTATCCGGCACTATCGTTTTACGTCAACGCATATCTCACGCGCTACACACATTCCTATTTGCTGACCGGACGGCTGATATCGCTTCTTTCTCTGGCACTATCCTGCCTCTTGATTGGCCTCATCATTAGGAAGCTGACGGGTAACCTTGCTGCGGCTTTTTTTGGAGGATTTTTTTGCCTGGCGCTCTTCTGCGCCGTCGCTACGCGCTACGTAGGAATGAATGATCCTCAAATGTTTGCCCAAGTATTTTTTCTTGCCGGTTTGCTGGTGTATGTTTCAAAAACGCCCACGCTGGGCGGTATAGCGATTGTTGCTATTCTTTTCATCTTGGGTGGCAACATTAAGCATAACCTCCTTGAATTTCCAATCGCTGTTTTCATAGATCTTTGCCTCACGTCTCGGCGGAAAGCGATCCAGTTCGCGCTGTTATCCGCCGTGCTGCTCGGCGCTTCAATTATGCTTAACACAAAGTTAGGCGGTCCCTTTTTCGTCTCAAATCTATTGAGTCCGCGTGAGTATTCTTTCCTGGGTGGAATCGTTGATTTCTTGGGGAACTATTGGCCGATCCTTTTGCCTTTGGCCATAGCATGTATTTGGGTGAAGATGAATTGGGGCGATAAAACGAGACGGCTGATCTGCATCTTTTTTGTTGTTTCGCTGATTGTGGATGTAAGCATCGCCGGAGGAATCGGAATCTCCATAAACACTTACTTCGGCAACTTCTTTGCAATATCGATAATTATGGGGTTTGTTCTCTACGATGCGTGGCAGCCTTCGAGCAACTTTTTAATTCAACATCCGATCTGGAGGCGCCGTATTCCTCCTATTCTGTTTGTATCCTTGCTGTTGCCGATGTCCTTGTCGGGCTATTTTTGGTTTTGGAACGGGCTAAAGAAGATGCCTGAACAGCAGAGGCGATTTGACTCGGAAGCTTCTTTTGTTAGGGCACAGCCCGGGCTTGCCATATGCGAGAGCCTTCTTCGCTGCTACTACGCAGATAAGCCCGAGGTCTTTGAGCCTTTTAATAGTACCAGGCTTATAAGAGCACACAAGCTGGACAGCGCCGAGATCGTCCATAAGATCGAAACGTACCAATACGGAGCCATTCAACTGCACGGGCCGGTGGGATCGCTGGAACGGCCGAACGAGCGTTTCCCAAACGATGTCTTAGACGCGATCGGTTTACACTACGTTCTTTCGGTCGACGATCCTGATTGTGCAATCTACGTGCCTGGGAAGTAACAACCCGTAGGCTGCCGAGGTCAGCGTCCGATTAAAGTAACGATTAACGGCGAGGTAGTAACCGCTCGAAATCCTCCAAGACACATAAGACTCAAAGGACCATCGCCATCGATCAACGAGGTCGCAGTTAGGCACACAGCAATCTCCTAATTTTTTAGGCCATATACGACCACCCCATAATTTTTGGGGAAATGGGTCGGGCGACTTCCGCAGTATCGCTTCAGTCCTTCCTGATCGCCGGCGTTTGCAATGAACACTTTTCCATTCGCCACCGTTGGTGGCACAAAACGCGCAAGCAGTCCGAAGCTGTCGGGAGTGTCCGTCTCGGCATCGGTGGCTTGGCTCCTCCATAGCTCTTGCGAAACATCCTCCGCGTTAAGCGCCAACAGCATTCCCTTCACACCACGAAATGTGTTTGAATCTCCATTGGCTGGGACCAGCGCCCACACAATACCGGTTCCCATTCGGTTTCCGTCACTCGATAGGGCGAGAATCCCTCCAGGCATCCAATTCCGCGCCGGCTTATGACAAATCGGTGGGGCTTGCCGAGGAGGTTTCCACGCACTCATCTTGACGTCGTCTTTGCCGGTCTTGAATCTTCCGCTAGCAAAAGGAAAAGCCTCCAGGTTTTTCGCTTCAGCCATCACATACACCCATTGATTGCCGTCAGGCCCGCTCCAAAAAAGTGGCGAACCGTGAATGTGTCCCCGATTTACCGGCACAACTTGCAAAACCTTGTCTGAATCGCTGCACTGCTCTTTGTGCCATCCACCCGAGACATATCCTCCCAAATGATCGCGATTCATTAAGTATAAATTCCCAAACTTTCCTCCGCCCAAAATTAAATTGCCCGGCAACAAAAGCGGTGCGGCTGAACCCATATCCAAATCCTGTTGATTCAGATACGACTGATTGCACGGCGTGAAGGCGTCCACCAACTTCAGCTGATTTTCCTCAAATTCCAGTTTCACCAGGCTGTTGCCATATTGATTTTGATTTGGATCGTAGTCACCGTTTCCCGTTTGGAGATAAACAGCTCCCGTTTGGTCCGCCACCGGACCGGTACCCGACATCCAGATACCGCCGCTCTTCCCGCCAGGCTCCGGGCTCCAAACTGTCTGGAGCCGCAAGCTGGCGACATCGTAAACGAAAAGCCAACCGGCCACACCTCGCGAGTTGTCCCCGCCAAACGCGATATAAAGCAAACCATGGTCCAGCAATAAACCCGCACGCTGCCTGCGAAGCTGTTTCCAATTCTTGTTGTGCTGAGCAAACAAACTTCCTTTCACCGACCCTTCTATAACGACGGGACCCTTCACCGTTTCGCCGGTCCGCAGGTCGAGCGCATAAATGCGAAACATCTGATCGCTGTTCCAAGCAACCACGTAAATGAGATTATTTGCGAGGTCAATCGCCGGAGTCCCCAGGACGCCCCACGATGGGTCATCGAGAGCCGCCTCGTCAATTTCATGCGCGCCCACGCGCGGACGCCCGAGAGACTTGGACCAGATCAGCGTGTCACTTGAAGCTGTAGGTTTCTCATCGGCCATGTAAGCGTAGACGGTGTCATTCATTGAAGCGAATATGACCGCATTGCAGCCTTGTGGGCATTTGCTGCTTACAAGACCAGAAACGTAAAGCGGCTGCGCCATAATCTTGGCGTCGGAATAGAGGGTCCACAATTTTCCGAAGCGAGTCTTCACGCTCGATTGACTAAGTTCCGTCTCGGCTAGATTTACTCCACTACGCTGGTTATCAACCCGCTGCGTATAGACGTTAAAGGGCTCTTTCGCGCCTTGCTGGCGGACGAGACAAAGAAGTGGCAACACCCCAAGTATCAAGACGTTCCTTTTAGCCACGAGTCCCATACCTCTCTCCCTTCCAATGCGTGCTTTCTTTTGAAAAATCACTGCCTTCCCAAAAGCTTCCCGTCAGTTTGCGAATGAAGTCCCCCAAGGATTATCATACGACTTCAAAAGCTCCTTCCGTATTTTCGACATGGAGATTTGCTTTCCGATGCCAAGCGAGGCGAGCTGTCCCCAAAGTGGGGTAGCTCATAATGTTCCGCAACGTTCAGTGGTTTGCGCTGAAATACAAAATTAAACAGACTCCTGTCACCACGCTGACCACTGTCCATCCTACATATTGTCAATCGCGTTCCTAAGGAGAATGACAAATTTGTAATCCCCTAGATAGGTGCAATTCATCCCTGATTGCTAGTGTGGTTCCTTCCAAAAGGAAATCAGCATGAGGGGCGTGATTTTCGCAGTTCTGCTCGCCTGGGCCTGTATCGGTGCAGCACAGGCCCAAGACGCAACTCCAGCGCCCGCTGCCGCGACCGGATCAACCCCTGATCCTGTACTGGCCCACAGACCCGCAGCCGCAACTCCAAGATCTCCAAAGATTGATGTCATTACTCTCACCGTTCCGAAAGGCACGCCGATGCAGGTTGCGCTCGATGAGGAAACACGCATCCGGAAAGTGGGTCAGCCAATCCACGGCCACATCGTGGAACCTGTGTACGCGTTCGACCAGTTGGTAGTTCCGGTGGGAACAGAAGCGGCGGGACAGATCACCAAGATTGAACCTGTCTCCAAAGGAAAACGCACTCTCGAAGCTCTAAATGCGGATTTCACACCGCCGCGAAAAATCGACGTGGAGTTTATGGAACTAGTTTTCGCGGACGGGAAACGCCTTCCGATTCGCACCCTCATTACTCCTGGTTCCGGACAAGTGATTCGGCTCGTGACGACCGCGGACGAAACGAAAAAGGGTGTGAAAGATGCTGCATCCGAAAAAGCAAAACAGGCAAAAGAACAAGCCAAGCAGGAGTGGAACACTGCCATGCAGCAAGTGAAACAGCCGGGGAAAGTTCACAAGATCGAGAGGTATGCGATTGCCCAGCTCCCCGCTCATCCGCAGTATATCGATGCCGGTACCGTCTATTTCGCTGAACTGCAGGATCCGCTTGATTTCGGCAGCGAGCCGTTGACTCCGGAGATGGCAATTTCACTGGGAAGTCTGCCGCCCGCAGGAAGCTTTATACATGCATGGCTGGTGACTCCGCTGGATTCGGCCACGGCTCAAAAAGGCGAGAGCATTGCAGCGGTCCTCTCTCAGCCTTTGTTCAACGGGAAAAATCTGATTGTCCCGCAAGGCAGCCGCCTGAAAGGATCCGTCGTGCAGGTTCAGCCCGCTCGCTACATGAGCCGCAACGGACAGCTACGCATAGTATTTCATGAACTCATACCTCCCGACGGACCCGACGGAGTAGTCATGGCACAGAAAGTGGATGCAAGTCTCGAAAGTGTCCAGTCGGGTAAAGCGGAGAATGTGAAGCTCGATTCTGAAGGCGGTGCGAAGGCGACCACGCCGAAGACGCGTTATTTGACGACAAGCATCGCTATCGGATTGGCCGCGCTGTCGTTTGGCAGAGATTCCGACGCTGTGGGAGGAGATGCCGCTGGGAACACCAGTAATCGCGTCGCAGGCGGAGCAGGCGGATTCAAGCTTGTGGGTATCGTCCTGGGGATACTGGTCCATTCCCGCCCTTTCGGCTATAGCATGGGCGCGTACGGCGCGGGCATGTCGGTATATACGCATTTCATCGCACGCGGTCGCGACGTGGTTTTCCCGAAAAATACAGCCATCGAGATTGCCATCGGGATGCGTCAATCCTCTCTTTCTCCAAGCCCCTCGAAGGGCAGCCCGGCTAAACTTGAGAACTAAAATGAATCCGTTGATGTTCTCCATCCCGAGCCGCAACTTCAACTAGATTTCGAGTGCCGCGCCCTCATGACTGCCCGGAAACATTTCTTGAGGTTCCTATCGAGTGATTGAAAATAAATTGCTTAAGGGAAGTGAGGAGCCTGCCTTGGGCGCAGGAGGTCTGGAGTTCAAATCTCCACGCCCCGACCAATTTTTCGAAAAGAATTATCGAGCTAGTTTCCCGCCCGTTGCCCAGCGTCCTGGATTGTCACAGAGGCAACTTCCAGCGCGCCTTGCCCGCAGGTTAGCTCTCTAGCCATGCGCCAGGCGCATGCCGCCGCGATCAGAAGCAGAAATATCCCCAGCAGCCAATGGTGCAGCAGCAATTTACCAACCCCAAATAGAGCGCTGTAGACCATCACACAGCCCAGAATCCAGCACCAAAGATTCCGCCCAATGTCGTGCGTTCTCGGGATTTCGGGGGCCAGCGTGGCGATGGCCTTCCAGCCGGTGACGTCCGGCCGTACTCTTCGATAGAACGACAGCAAAATGCTGTCAGGCTCTCTCTTCGTCAGCATAGTGACGACTACCCACACAATCGTTGTTAACAGCGTTGTAGCCAGAACATTTTTTGCGAACAGCACTGTATCGGACCCGGTGAAAATTGTCGGGCGTCCGACCATCGCCTCAGCCAGCGCTTCCCAATGCAAAGCGAGTGTCAAAACGAGCGCCGTAATCATCGCGGAAATCTCGCTCCAGGCGTTGATGCGCCACCAATACCAGCGCAGCATATATACGCTGCCGGTTCCCGCGCCGACCTGCAACACGACTTGCCATCCAGAACGGATCGAAGCTAACTGCGCCGATACGTATCCCGTGAGAACCACCAGCAGTACCGTCACGAGTTGCGAAATATGAACGTAGTGGCGCTCCGAAGCGTTCCGAACCAGAAAACGCCGGTAAAAATCCTCGACGATGTAAGACGTTCCCCAGTTTAGCTGCGTCGCGATTGTGGACATGAACGCGGCCAGGAAACCTGCCACGATGATGCCTCGGAGCGCATGCGGGACATGATCGTTCACGATCATCATATAACTCGTCTCCGGATGCTGAAGCCCGGGGTAGAGAACGATGGCCGCAAGGGCCGTTAGAATCCAGGGCCAAGGACGAAGCGCGTAATGCGCGATGTTGAACCACAGCACTGAAAATAATCCCTGACGTTCGTCACGCGCGCTGAAAATGCGCTGCGCGATGTATCCGCCGCCGCCCGGCTCGGCTCCGGGATACCAGAAAGCCCACCATTGCACCCCCAGGTATACGGCGAAGGTGATGACAGGCAGCGTCCACAAAGTGTCGCTCGCAAAACCGCGCGAAAAGTCCGGAAGAAACGCCAGCGGATCGGACGCTCCATTCGTGGCGCGCAGTGCGCCAATCTGGTCGATCATCGATTGCATGCCGCCCACGGCTCGCACGGCGTAGTACGCAATAGCTATCACAATCCCCATTTTCAGGACGAACTGAAACATGTCGGTCCACAACACACCGGAAAGGCCGCCTAAAGAAACGTAGAATCCGGTGAAAGGAATCAGAAAGAAAATGCAAATAATCAGAGCTTGGCCGTCCGTCCCGGAGAATACCGGCCCGAAAACTCGGTTGAGCGCGCCGGAAAAAACTTCGAGAAAACGCCAACCTTGCATCGTGGGACCGAGGGTCGTCCCCACGATGTTGATCATAGCTTTGGTGACCCATCCGAGAATAAGGCAGTTCATCAACAGTCCCAGATAGATGGCGCGGAACCCGCGAAGGAACGCGGCGGGCTTGCCGGAATATCGCATCTCCGCGAACTGCACGTCCGTCATTAGTCCCGAGCGGCGCCACAAGCGGGCGAACAGAAACACAGTCATCATCCCGGAAGGCAAAAAAGCCCACCAAATCCAGTTCCCTGCTATTCCTTGGGTGTAAACGAGGCCTGCGACAAGCAGTGGCGTGTCCGCGGCGAAGGTCGTGGCCACCATGGACGTTCCGGCCAGCCACCACGACGCTTTCCGTCCGGACACGAAGTAATCTTCCGAACTTCTGGTAGAACTGCGCCGAAAATAGAGCCCGAGAATAAGAGTAATTGCGAGATAACCGATAATCGCAGACCAATCGAGCAGCGTAAACGCCATTGGCCCAGCTTTATTGCACATCGCCTCGGCGGGAAGCAACATGAAATCGAATGAAGTGCATTAACGCGGATCGCCGGCGCCACTTTCAAAAACTAATGTATTCGGCTCGGGAAATATTCCGAAGTGATCCTGCAGACTAGCTCTCCGCCGGGGCGAAAAAAACCAACACGATCAATTCTTCTTTAATCTCATGGAAGTAGTGTTGTACTCCCGCTGCGACGAAAATTACGCTGCCTTCGGTCACAATGTGCTCCTCGGCCGCGACGCGCATGCGAGCCCGCCCTCGAACCACATAATACAATTCATCTTCTTTATGAGGGCTTTGAGAATCTTTCCCGTCTGTTGGCAGGGCGTAAATCCCGGCACTCATCGCAGGCACCCGCAAGAATTCCAAATAAGGCTTTCCGCCTTGTTCGCGCCGTTTCTGCAATTCAACAATATTGAAGAAATCTACCAGCATGCCGCGCTTACCTTTCTGCCGGAACGCCACCGTCAAACGGAAGAAACTCGTGCTGCTTCTCGAGGAATAGTAACGCCTTTTTGTTCGAGAGTCCGCCGCCGTAGCCAACCAGGCTGCCGTTGCTCCCGATCACTCGATGACAAGGAACAACGATGGGGATCGGATTAGACCCATTGGCTAAGCCTACGGCGCGCGCCGCCTTCGGATTCCCAACACGGCACGCCAACTGACCGTAAGAAATTGTTTGTCCGTAAGGAATTTCACACAGGCTATGCCAAACGCGGAGTTGAAAATCGGTGCCCTCAAGCGACAGTGGCAGATCGAAACTTTTTAACTCTCCTTGAAAGTAAGCTTGCAACTGGCGGATCGTCTCGGCGAAGGGCGCACAATCCTTATGCCAGGCCGATTGCGGGCGCTCAGGCCGCTTTCCCGACGCAAAACTGATCAGCCGCAACCCGCGATCATCTGCCGCAAGCAGCATCATGCCCATGGGACTTTCGAAGTTTGTGTAACAGATCCGGCTCATAGCGGAGGAATATCCTTTATTCTCATGGCATCGAATAACGGTAGCAATTTCAAATCCTCTACTGCGACACCTTCGCGGAAGCCGCGCCGAGAATTTTACGGCTCTTTTTTTCTTGTACAAAAGCTACCACGTGCAGATTCTCCGGCTTCCAGCGTGACTCGAATTTCACTCGACCATCACCCTTGAACGATACCGATGGCGCGCTTACATCCGCAGTCCCGACCTTGTGCAGCGACCGCACAGTCCCAGTGTGATGCAGGACGTGTCCGGCGTTCTCTCCTCGATTCACCGTCGATTGCAGGCCATCTTCCGTCACTGCCACCCAGACCTCCGCAACATCTCCGGTTGTGTTTCCCGCAAGCTTCCCAACCGATACCGTGAACCGTTGCGAGCCGTGCGTATCCGACTTTTCGGAATTTATCGCGACATCCGTTTGCACCCGATGTGCTGCTTTTTCGATTTCCGCGACTGCTTGCCGTCCGTTGCTTCCCACGAATTGGCTCTGCCCATCCACAATCATCTGCGGCGTATATTCCGTCTGGTTAAAGATGGTCCGATAAACGGTCTGTCTTTCCGTCCATTCCGCAGAAGAATATGGATCGTTCCACCCATCATGATTCCAATAATCCACGTGCACTTCCACTGGAACGATCTCGGCTCCGGCGACGGGCTGTTGCGCTTCCAACTTCTGCAATAGCTCATCGGCGACCGGGCATGTGGAACATCCCTCGGAGGTGAACAACTCAACGATCACCGGCTTGCGCTCAGCCTCCCCTGCAGGCGTTTGCGCTTTCGTGTTTGAAACGGGGGCGTTGCACAAAATGAGGAGTGCTACAGGCAGCCTGAACACTATCTTTGCAAACATTCGCATCCCCTTCTTTATTCCCATGCTTGGAAGGTCTAGTTTGCGCCAGGGTTGCTCCTGACTGCTGGCGCGTGGGGTTAAAGGGCGAAAAAACTGTCCGAGAGTGGATGTTACTGATGCGCCGTAGGCATCACGAGTTTCTCCACCACTGGGACGGGCAGCGGGCCCTGATCGAGCACGAGGTCGTGAAACTTCAGCATATCGAAATTCTTCCCCGCATCCGCCTGATACTTTTTGCGGAACGCAAGCCATTCGCGCAGACCCACAAAGTATGTCGGCAATTGAGTCGAGCTAAGCTTCGCGCGCGCGAGCTTGCCTTCAGCTTCCGCTTGCGTCTGAAATGCATCCTTGGTCATTAAATCCATGGCCTGCTCGTCGGTCATCCCCATGGTCTGCATCTTGACGTCGAGAATCGCATTGGCCAGCAATCGCAGGCGGATTTTTCGCATCACCATTCTGAATCGCGGATCGTTGTTCAGAAAGCCTTCGTCCATCATCACCTGCGCGATGTACTCGGCCCAGCCTTCCACGTAAGCGCCGTTGGCAAACAGCGAGCGCAGCAGCCTGCGCCTTTCAGGCTGAATATTGTTCAGATGCTCGAATTGAACGTAATGGCCGGGCAGCGCTTCGTGGATGCTTAGCCAATAAAGCGTGTAATTGTTGTACTCGCGCAGCTTGGATTCCACTTTGTCCGCGGGCATTTTCGGATCGATGGGAGTCACCCAGTATTCCGCTTCGGCTTGAGGCTCCAGCGGCGGCGCGCTGTGGAATCCAGCCACCGAATAAATACCGCGCTCGAACGGCGGCGTCGGAATCACTCTCAAATTGTCGCGCGTGCCCAGCGATACAATCTTTTTCTCGCGTATAAATTGCTTGATGCTTTCGAGGTCGGCTTCGATGGTCTGCTGCAACTGTCCGGGCCGCGGATGTTCGTCGGAAATCTTGCGCAGCACTTCGGTAATGATCAAATTCTGGCGCTCGTGTATAGCCAGGTCGGAGTGATCGGTATGATCCGGGTACATCTCTGCGTGCATGGGCAGCGCCAGATCGAGCATTTCGGCGCGCACCGATCTCAATCCCTCTTCAGCATCCGCGAGCACCTGTTCGGGAGTGACCGCCGTCTCCATGACCAGCCTGAATTTCTGATCGTAGGATTCTTTGCCTAGCCTCCAAGTCATATGCGACGGCCGCTTGGCTAAATCGTTTTGCAGCCACTGAGAAAAATCCTTCAGAGCGGCGATGGCCGGCGGCGCAACCTTGTCATACTCCGCTTTCAGCGGCGACCCTGCCGGGATTTCCGAGGCAATCGCGTTTTCAATCAGGTCGATGTTGCCGTCATTCTCCTGAATCGCAGTAGTGATGAAAATGGGGTCGGAATCGCCGAGGTATCGCTTTACCTGGGTTAAAAGTCGCGGAATCGCGCTCACTCTGGAAAGAACGTGTCTGACGCGAACGTCAAGCGGCGCGTAATCCTGCGTCAGCGGCAGAAAGAGCGCGTTTCCAATCAGCTCCACGGGAACCGTCGGATTGTGGCGATAGTTCTGAATTTTGTCGAATTCGAGTAAGTTGAGCCCGATCTGATCGTCGATCAGTTGCCAGTCCGCTGCATCCTGAGCATCCAGCGCAGAAACCGGCGTCTCATCGTGAAATCGTTCGCGCCAGTGCTGATAAAACGCGCGCTGCTCCTCCACGGCCTCCAAACTCATATCGTCCAGCAAAGCATCCAGCTCGATTGTCTTGCCGGTTTTTGGGTCCACGTGCTTGTGGTAGCCGGCCGCGGAAGCACTCGTGGGAGAGAGCGCCAAAGAATCCTTCATGAATTGATCGCTCAGTTCCGCAAATTTCTGCGCAGGCGAAGCGCCGGAGGGTTGCACAGCCGAATTTACCTTTTGCGGATTGGAAAACATTGCAAATGTCACCAGCCACAGAGTAGCGCAAACTGACAAAGTCATCACACGTGTCATAGCATTCCTTTCAAGGGAGTGACTGCATGAAACTAGCTGGGACGTCGGAAGGGTATGGGCACGGCGTTTTTTCGGCGCGCTGAATACCGCCTGAGCCGCGCGCGGGCTTGTTCCGCCCAGGTGCCGTTTGGCGCGTGACGAAGATAAAGCGTCCATTGATCGCGGGCCGCGCGACGCTCACCCCTCTTCTCGTAAGCCAATGCAAGGTTGAAATGGACATCGGCGTGGCCGGGCATCGCGCGAGCAGCCCGCAGTAAATGCTCGATGGCCCCGTTATACTCGCCCATTTCCTCAAGGGTGCAGCCGAGGTTGTAACGCGAGATGCCATTTAAAGGATCGAGCGCGACCGCCGCTGCAAACGCCGCACGGGCATCGGAAAGCTGGCCCATCTGGTAGTACGCGACTCCCAGGTTGATGTGCGCTTCAATCCAATCCGGCGCGAGCTCCACCACGCGCAGATAATTCTCGATCGCTTGTGGAAGCAAGTCTTGCTTCGTCTCGCAACTCAGCGCCGTCTCGAAGAATTCTTCCGGCGTCGGGCCGGCCATTGAATGCAATTTCGCGGGCCGCGCCGGAATATCGAATGGAAAAGCCCACTGCTGCAGGAAGGGATTAAAAGGTCTCTCGGCGCCGGGAGGAACTACGAGAACATCGCGCCCCAGTTCCACGAGACGAAGTTGCTGCAGAGGCAGAGAATAGCCGCCAAATTGCTGCTCGATGAGCGCAACAGTGCGCCGCAATTTCCGCGCGGGAACTCGATTTAGCGTGATCCTTTGGATCGACCGCAGAGCAACTAGGTCGCCAAAACTATAGAACCGCTGGCCCCATCGCACTTCGGGCCGCACAAGCCGCAGCCGCTCCCAATAGCGAAGCCGCCCCTCCTCAAGCCCTAAGATTCGCCCAACCTCATTTCGAGTATATCGGTCTGCCAAGCCGGCGTCCCCCGCCTCGCTTCCACTTTCTCGAACGATTATGCACCAATTGTCAAATCGTGTGTGGCCGAGTTTCCTGTGAGCATTCATTCAGTCCCTGCCATTCGCTCGTGTTAGCGCGATTACCATAAGCATACAGGCGCGTGCGCGCTCTGTCCGGCTTGCAACGTCCGCTTGTTAAACTTGATTGGAGAATCGCCCGCCACGATGCCTCTCGATAGCGCCGAACGATTGTATCTGGAGCGCCAGGTCACCCTGGCTCGATCCATCCTCGTAGCGCTTGCGCTCGTGGCTCTGCTCGAAATGCCTGGCAGAACGCAACGGCCTGCCTCGGTTCTGTTTCTTGCTGTTTATCTTGGCATCGCGCTGGCGGTTGTGCTCTATCAGCGAATCGTAAGCGAGGCGCATTTTCAGATTCCGCTCGCCGCCGATGTTGCGGTTCTGGCCATTTTCCTGATCCTCACTCCATCGGTTTCCGCTTCCTGGTTTCTGTTCCTATTCGTGGTTTTTGCTCTGGCCACCCGGGGAAACATGCGCGCAATGCTCGGCCTCGTGAGCGCGGCGTCGGTAGCTATTATTTTGCGCGTAGCTGCAACCGAGACGTTTAGTTGGCGCGGGCTTTGGCATTGGCTTTCGATCGGATTAGTTACTCTGGTTTCGGGATTGGGAATGGGTTTTCTAGGCGCGCGAGAAAGAAATCACCTCGAACGTCGCCAGTTCCTGGAAAAGGTGACGCAGTTATTGCAGTTCGATCGCGGCTTAACCGAGTCGATTCGCCAGGCGCTGGGCGAGTTGATTCTCGAATTTGGATGCGAGCAGGCCTGCCTGGCAATTCGCGATGATGAACTTGAACGGATCTTTGTGTGGAAAGTTCGGGCTGCGGAAAGAGAGCCCGCCGGTCCGGAAACCGTATCGCCCGCGCGGTCCGATACTTTCCTTACCGACGCCATGGAGGTGTCCCTGTGCTGGGAATATAAAGACGGCAAAAATGGCGGCTTTGGATGGGATCGGCGCACCGGCCATCGAGTTCGAAACCCGCTCGCGCCTCCGCCTTCCACACGCGAAGAGTTTGGGGCCCGGTCGCTCCTGGCGGTGACCATCGATGCCAGTGGCCGTCCAGCCGGGCGTGTGCTGCTCATAAATCCGGACAAGCGATTCGCACCCGCCGATCTGCACTGGCTGGAACAGATTGTTCGGCACATCGGTCCTCCCATGGAAAATGTTTTTCGCCTGCGCCACTTGCGTGCTCGGGCCGTGGAATCAGAACGCAGCAGAATTTCGCGCGACCTACACGACGGAATCCTCCAAACCTTGCTGAGCTTGAATATCCAGCTCGACGTCCTTCGCCGCAAATTTCCATGGACCCCCGAACAGGCGGGCAAGGAGCTCGAGACGCTGCAGACAACCGTAAAGCAAGAGAGCGAAGAGCTCCGCAGAATGGTGACCGACCTGCGGCCAATACGTGTGGAAAGCGCGGATATGCGGGAGTTGATGTTCGGTTTTGCGGAACGTTATCGCAATGAATCCGGCCTGGCCGTCGATCTCTTCATCGAAGACCGCAGCTTGCGCCTTCCCGACCGCATTTGCCGCGAGATGTTCCAGATATACAGGGAAGCACTTAACAACGTAAAAAAGCATGCGTCGGCCAGCCACGTCGTGGTAAAACTAGGGCAAGACGAGGCGAAAGTCTCTCTCGTTGTAGACGATAACGGCCGGGGCTTCAGTTTCTCTGGGCGGTTCACAAGCGAGGAGCTGGACCGGTTGCGTCTCGGGCCAATTTCGATCAAAGAGCGAACACGAAGCGTAGGGGGAACGCTAACGGTGGAGTCGAATCCCGGGCACGGGGCGCGTCTTACGGTAGAAATCCCACTAAATTGAAAATGACGAAAGCGAAACAGGTGATTCGCATCCTGGTAGCGGACGACCACGCTATCTTTCGCGATGGTCTGCGCAAATTGCTCGAAGCGGCCGACGAGATCCAAATTGTCGGCGAGGCTTCGAACGGGAATGAGTGCGTTAAGATGCTGGCGAAACTCAAACCTGACATCCTTCTGCTTGACCTGCGCATGCCGGAAAAAGACGGCCTCGGAGTCCTCGAGGAAGTGAATTTCGAGACCCTGCCGACGCGCGTGATCGTGCTTACGGCAGCCGAAGATGACCGCGACGTGGTTCGCGCCATGCGCCTTGGAGCGCGCGGAGTGGTTCTGAAGCAGTCAGCCAGCGACTTGCTGGTGAAAAGTATCCGCAAGGTTTTCGACGGTGAGATCTGGCTCGACAACCGCATGACCGCCGAAGTGATCGATGCGTTTAAGAAGTCCGCGGAGTCCGGCCAGCGCCGCGAAAAGCCGCTACTGAGTGAACGAGAGAAAGAAATCGTTCAGCTCGTGGCCCAGGGTTTCCGCAACCGCGAAATCGGCGAAAAGCTTTTCATCAGCGAACAGACGGTGAAAAACCATCTTCATAACATTTTCGACAAGCTCGGCGTTTCCGACCGCCTCGAACTCGCCCTCTACGCGATTCACCACCGCCTGATCGACCAAGCCTAATATTTACTCTCACCACCGATTTTCTTAGCCAAATTCTTCTCTCTCTCTTCTCCCGCGCGCGAATTAAGGTATGCTTTCATCCGGAAATTCAGAGTGAGTTCCACGGCAATTACCGGCGCACCAGGAAAGAAAAGCCCGCGAATTTATTCGCGCGAAGCGGTTCTGTTCGGTTGCATCGTTTTGCTCGTTTTGTTCGTCCTTACCACCGCCGCCATTTCCCGGATGTATCATAAGAAAATCCACGTCTTGGCCGACAACTGGTTTGCCGAAGGCGAAACCAGTTTTCAGGCGGGCGATGTGCAGTCCGCCCTGATCGACTACCGCAACGCGCTGGTCTATTCTCCCGGCAATGCCAAATTCCAATTTCACCTGGCGCAGGCACTGGCCGCTGTGGGTCGTGGTGACGAAGGCCGCTCGTATTTGCTGAATCTCTTGTCGGAATCTCCTGGCAGCGGAGAAGTGAACCTGGCCTTGGCCCGGATTGCGGCGCACAAAGGTGTGACCTCCGAAGCGATTCGTTATTATCACGCCGCAATATACGGCGAATGGGAGAACGGCCCGATCGCGATGCGCTGGCAGGTTCGTCGGGAGCTTTCCGAATATTTACTGGATCGCGGAGAAGCGCGGCAGGCGGTGCCTGAAATCATCGCGCTAGCCGACAATACGCCCGCCGATGATCCGGAACGCCGCAAAATTGTGGGGAATTTGTTGCTGCGAGCCAAGCTGTGGCCTCGGGCGCTAGACGGTTTTCGCTCCCTGATTTCTGCGAACAATCAGGACCCTGACGCGCTGCTGGGCGCTGCGATATCCGCTTTCGAGCTTGGCCAGTATGATCTTGCGCTGGATTATTTCGACCGCTTGCCGCAACAGGAACGCGAGGCTCCGGATATCGTCGAGATGTATCGGACCGCCCGGCAGGTTAACGCCGTGAATCCGTTTGTTGCGGGTCTTTCGCGCGAAGATAAAGCGCGCAAGGCAGCGGACGCGCTATCGCTAGCCGGCAAGCGCCTGCAGGACTGCGCCGGCCAAGAAGGCCAATCGCTATCGGTAACGCCGCCGCAAACGCCTCTGCAAAAAGTCTTCGCCGACAGCAAAGAATTGGAAGCCAGAGGAAGTTTGCAATACATCGAGAAGCATCCCGAAACGATTGAGGATGTGATGGCCCACGTTTTCGAAATGGAGAATGCCGCGGCTGACGCCTGCGGAGAACCGCAAGATGCCGATCGCGCGCTCTGGCTCTTTGGGCGCAGTCGCGGAGTTCCAGCCCAGTGACTGAACCGATGGGTGTTGCTTCGACCGCCCCTACTCCTCCATTATCTGCCGCGCCTTCGGATCAAAGCTCCACTTCCGGCTTTCGTGCTCTGTGGGAAACCTGGACACATCGCATCTTTACCATGCGGGAAGATCAGTTCTTTCTCTTTCTCGCTGTGCTGATTGGCATCCTGTCTGGCCTCGCCGTAGTTTGCTTTCGCATCGCAATTGAGTGGACACAAATCGAGCTGCTGGGCTCCTCGCTGGCTCCCTCAACCCTGCGCGTCGTTCTTGCTCCGACCCTCGGTGGCCTGGTCGTGGCGTTCCTCGTCATTTACGCTTTTCCTCGCGCGCGCGGCAGCGGAGTGAACCAAACAAAATCCGCCGTGTACGTTTCTAACGGCTACATTCCGTTCAACACGGTCATCGGCAAATTTGTGACCTGTGCCTTGGCGATCGGCAGCGGACAATCGCTGGGGCCGGAAGATCCGTCGTTGCAGATGGGCGCGGGGATCGCTTCGCTCATCGGGCGCCGATTGCGTTTGTCGCAGGAGAAAGTCCGTTTAATCGCACCGGTAGGAGCGGCTGCAGGTCTCGCCGCAGCGTTCAATGCGCCAATTTCCGCCGTCCTCTTCGTTCTCGAAGAGGTGATTGGAACGTGGAGCGCCGGGGTGCTCGGCGCGATCGTTCTCGCCGCCATATCAAGTGTAATGACCATGCGCGCGTTTCTTGGGCCCGAATCGATGTTCAGAGTTCCACCCTTTCGCGTAGCCAAGCCCGTGGACTTGTTGGCCTACATCGCGCTGGGAATCGTCGGCGGGCTAGCTTCTTTGGTTTTCCTGAAGTGGCTGGCCTACGCGCGGCCTCGCATCCAATCCCTCCCTCGCTGGACGCAGCATTTTCAGCCCGCCGTCGCGGGATTGCTGATCGGCTTAATCGGTATAAAGTTGCCACAGGTTATGGGCGCGGGTTATCCCATCATCGACCAAGCTATGCACGGGCAATTCGCTTGGAAGCTGCTCCTAGTCTTAGCCGCGCTAAAAATCCTGGCCACTGGCTTTTCATTTCTGAGCGGCACTCCAGGGGGAATGTTCGCACCAAGTCTGTTCATCGGCGCGATGCTCGGCGCCGCCGTCGGCGCAATCGAACAGCATTTTTTCCCTGGTCTTCCGGGTACGGTCGGCACGTTTGCGCTGGTTGGAATGGGCACGTTTTTCGCCGGCTTTCTGCGCGTGCCGATCACTTCAGTTTTCATGGTGATCGAGCTTTCCGGAAACTATACGGCTATTCTGCCTGTAATGATTTCAAGTCTCATCGCCTACGGAATCTCTCGTTCGTATGTCAAAGTTCCACTGTTTGACATGCTGGCGCGCCAGGACGGGCTGGTCCTGCCCTCGGTGGAAGAACGCCGCGAACAGTTAATTCTTACGGTGGAAGACGCTATGCGCCTTGATGCCGCCGTGGTCTTGGAACCCGGCGACAAGGTGTCTGAAGCGCTCAAGCGCGTGGAAAGTAAGAAAGGGAGTTTGTGCTTTATGCGCGCGCGGCCGGGAGAATGGCACCACGTCGAGCCTGCCGAGCTCCAACGGCTGGACACCGGCGCTTCCCAACCTTGCACCGTTGCGCAAGCTAGTTCCAAAGGCCCGTTGCCGTTTGTTTTCCGGGATATGTCGCTCGAAGAGGCGCTCCACTGGGCAGGAGATTGGCCCGCCCTCCCGGTGCTGAACCGCGCGGACCTGAGCAAGCTTGAGGGCGTTATTACTCTAGACGACATCCTGAAGGCATTCCGCAAAGTCCCGGTTGCATGAGCCTTCTCTGGAATCTATCGAAACGTTGGCTTTCGGTGCAGTTTATTCGCTAGGTCTAGTACTTTTGTACTCATAGGTTGTCAAGAATTGAGGCTTTCGCTCTATTGGTGGAAAGGGGCCTGGGCTCCACGATAGGTGCGTACTTAGGGAGGTAGTTTCCTGTGGCTCTAAAAGAGCGACGTGCAACACGAAGATTTCTAATGCGCTTGCCGCTCACCGTCCGTTGGACGGATGAAAGCGTGGTAGGCGAGGCCGCAACTGAATCGCGCGAAGTAAGTTCGCGCGGCCTCTATTTTCACTTGCCCAAAGGTTTGCGCAGCGGTTCGCCGGTGGAGATCGTGATGACTCTTCCCCACGAACTTACTCAGGCGGGCCCGGTTCGCGTCCGATGTCTCGGACGTGTTCTGCGATCCAGTCCCGAAAATGCGGGCGAAGTGGGAGTGGCAGCGGCAATCGAGCGTTACGAGTTCATGCGTAACGGCGAATCCGCCGCTTAAAAGTTTCTTACCCAGACCCTGCGGAGATGGGTGAGAAGAGCCGGGCGGCTAGGGTCCCTCAGCCTAAGCCCCCGGCTGTTTTCCTACGCTTTGAATTATCATTCCACACATCATTCGTCTCGCTGGAAAACTCACCTAGCGAAACTGCCTTACGATCAATTGAATTCCCTCTCAGGCGGAGTTTGCTCGGCACCAACGCGTCCCACAACGATTTCGGCGCGAGAATAATTTTCCGCGCGCACCCGCGAGCCAGCAAGCCGCCGCAACATCGAGATTTGCCCGATGTGAGTAAGCATGTCCGCGAGCGCTCCCTGGAAAAGTTTTTCGGGTGTACAACTGAGCGCTGCGTCCGAGCCGATATAATCGTCAAGCGCTTTCAAACTGGCGAAAAACCTCTTCGCCCCATCGTCCCAAGCAATCGGTTTCGAGTCGCTCCACTTCTCTTTCCCACTGACTTGAGAAAGAGCCCAATCCAATAGATCTCCGAGGTGAGCCAGAATTTGCCCGGGAGTACGAGTGGTATCAGAAGCGTGGAATTCCGCGAAGCCGGCGGGAGCGCCGCGCATCGCCTTGCCGCCACGGTAGGCGACCGTCGCGACCACATGGCGCAGGAACTGCCGGCTAGTCTCCGCCGAATCTTTAGCATTTCTCGTTTCCATATAGCCTCACTCAGTTTGCTGGAAGATTTCAGTTACAGCGCGCGAGCTATTGTAAACCTAAGCATTGGGGCTGAGCAATTTTCGGCACGACGCAAGTGAAGACTTCCGGAATCCGGGCCTTCCTGGACGCAACCTGGTTCGAAAAACACTATACTGATAGCGTGAATCTCGAAATGGAGTTGCTGCCCGCGTTGCGCCGATACTGGGGATATGATTCGTTTCGCCCTCTGCAAGAAAAAATCGTTCGAAGCCTGCTGCAAAAGCGCGACACCTGCGTGGTGATGCCGACCGGCGGCGGCAAATCTCTGTGTTATCAGTTACCCGCCGCATTGCTCTCTGAGCAAACCGTGATCGTAATATCGCCTTTGATCGCGCTGATGCAGGACCAGGTGGCACAGCTCACGCAGATGGGAATTGCGGCAGCGCTGTTGAACAGCTCTGTAACAGGCGCGCAGCAGGCTGAAATCATGCGCCAAGCGAAGAATGGCACATACCGGCTGTTGTACCTTTCACCCGAACGGCTTGCGCGCGCGGATACGATCGAGTGGCTCCGAACCGTACCCGTCTCATTTTTCGCGATTGACGAGGCCCATTGCATCTCAGAATGGGGACACGAGTTTCGCCCGGAGTACCGGCAGATGAGCTCTCTCCGCGCACACTTTCCCGACCGGCCCATTGCGGCTTTCACCGCTAGCGCCACGCAGCGAGTGCGTCACGACATCATCGAACAGCTCCAATTGCGCCAGCCCGACAAATATATTGCCAGCTTTCACCGGCCGAATCTCCGTTACATCATCAAGGAATGCAGCGGCCAGCAGCAATCGACCTTCCTGCTGAAGGCGCTGCGCCAATATGCGGATGCCAATGTGATTGTCTACGCGCCGACCATCAACAAAGTTGAGGAGACCGTTGATTTTCTCGAGGGGCACGGAATCTCGGCCATCGCCTATCACGGCAAAATGGATAGCGATACGCGAAGGGAAAATCAGGAACGCTGGATGTCGGATGAAGTTCGCGTTCTCGTCGGCACCGTTGCTTTCGGACTCGGCATCAACAAAGCAGCCGTGCGCGCAGTGATTCACCTCTCGCTGCCGAAATCAATCGAGCAATACTATCAGGAAGCTGGACGCGCGGGCCGCGACGGACAGCCCGCGGACTGCGTCGTGCTTTGGCAGAAAAAAGATGCCGGACTCCTCGCCTATTTCATCGGACAGTTGACCGATCCCGCCGAAAAAGATCGTGCCTGGCAGCGCTATCACATCATTCGGGGTTTTGTGGAATCGGCAAACTGCCGTCATCGCCAGATTTGCTCTCATTTTGGCGAGAGCCCAAAATGGCAAGAATGCGACGCATGTGATACCTGCGGCTGCGCTCTGGATTGGCTCGCAGATACAGTCGCTGCACCACGTCCCACGCGCCCGAAATCTGCAGCATCGGCTGCCGTTCCCGCACACTCTGACCGGCCCGGATCCGCAGCCCAACCGGCCATTGCAGGAGTCGATCCCGAACTGCGTGAATATCTTCGCGAGTGGAGGCGAGTCGCGGCAAAGCAGCAGGGTGTTCCGGCTTACGTCGTGATGCATGACACGTCGCTCGACGAGCTTTGCCGAAAACGTCCCACTTCGATAAACCAGCTTCTCCATGTTTCCGGATTCGGTGAAATGAAGTCTGAGATGTATGGCCAGCAGATTTTCGACGCGTTCAAGCGATTTCGCTATGGCGCTCGCGTTGACCCGGAGCCAGAGAAAACATCGAGGTCCGCCCGCCGTCACAGGACGCGAAAAACGAGATAGCAACCGGTACTACAGAGTGCATATTCCAGGCGATCGCGATACTTGTCCCGCGACTGCGTCTCCTCGGGCCTCCTACGAGTACCGCTTTCGTTGGCCTCCTTCCATCAGTTGCAACCAAACACGAAGTTGCGTAACATTCTTTCCTAAGCGTTCCCTGGTGAGCGTAGCTCAGCTGGTAGAGCATCGGTCTGTGGCTCAGACCGTCGCAATTCCCTGTGTTATCGACATGGGGGCAGCCTGGTACCGTGCCTGCCTTGGGCGCCCACTATCCGACTCTGACCGCTCCATCGACTATTTTGGCTTCTGTGTGTTTTCAGCAATCTGGGAATCTGCTCTTCGCTCAAAGCTAATCCCGATGTATACCCGTAACCGCCAAACTGTGATCTGGGTGGCAACAATACCTACGCACGAGGATTTCCCGTCTGATGGGGAGCGATTCGGCCCGCAAGGAAGCCGCCACCAAGCGCTGCGGTCGCAGCGGAACTTTTCCAGGCGTGTAAAATCTGATTTTCAGCTGGGGGAGCTATGTGCAGCCACAAGCGCCTGGCCGAGGCTCAGACCCCCGTCGCCCGCGGAGACTTCGGAATGTGTGAAAACTTCAAATTCGTCGGATTCCAGTTTGCAAATCAACTGTTCAAAAACAAGTGAGTTGTTGAATGTACCGCCGCTCAAGCAGATCTGATTGATCGAGGATTCTTCTCGCAGCAAGCGTGAGAGGCGCACGAGAGTATCCACCAGTCCGTTGTGAAATCGTCGGCTGATTGTTTCCGTGCCCACCTTCTGGCGGAGATCTTCGACGATGGCGCCGAACAATGCCGAGGAGTCGATCAGCCAGCACCTGTTCTCGCGGCGAATGGCGAAGGGATAGCCAGCCGTCTCGCACGACGACCGTCCCGACATTTCCAGTTCCATCGCGGCCTGTGCTTCGTAACTCACTTCTTGCCGAATCCCGATCAACGCCGCGACGGCATCGAACAAACGTCCGCAACTCGACGTCAAGGGAGAATTCACTCGCTGGTCCATCATGCGCAGGATCAGTTCCGCCCTCCCGCGCTCAAGTCGCTGCACGAAAGGAATGTCCAGGCCGAGGAAATCCTCGCCAAAAGCCTGCGCCAAATAACTCACCGCCATCCGCCACGGTTCATGGATCGCTGCGGCAGCCCCAGGCATCGGTACGTACGCGAAATGGGCGCCCCGTTCAAAGCCTCCGCCATCGGCATAAAGCGCTTCGCCACCCCAGATATTGCCGTCCTTTCCGTAGCCTGTGCCATCGAGCACGAGTCCGATGACCCGCCCCTCGACTCCATTTTCCGCCAGGCAGGATGCGATGTGCGCATGGTGGTGCTGAACTCCCACGACTCGGACGCCCTTCTGTCCAAGCGCCCATTTCGTCGACAAATAATCGGGGTGAAGATCGTGCGCGATGATTTCCGGTTCGATTTCGAGGATCCTCGAAAGATGGGAGATGGCATCGTGGAAGAAGTCGAGACTCTCGACGTTTTCGAGATCGCCGATATGCTGGCTCAGGAACGCGAGGTTGCCGCGCGTCAGGCAGATCGTATTTTTCATCTCCCCGCCGACCGCAAGAATTTGCGGGAGTTCTTTGTGCAGTCGAACCGGCGCCGGCACGTAGCCTCGCGACCTCCGTATCTGTCGCAGCCTCCCGGCCGAATGACGAACCACAGAATCGTCGCAACGGAGGAGAATCTCGCGGTCGTGCACAAGAAAGCAATCGGCGATGCCCCCTAGTCGATCCACCGCCTCGCGGTTTCCGATCGCAATCGGTTCTTCACTCAGGTTTCCGCTGGTCATGACCAACGCCGCGAATTTGCCTGCCGCCATGAGCAGATGGTGAATCGGGGTATACGGCAGGAAAATCCCGAGGTCGCGTTGGTTTGGCGCCACGCTTTCAGCAATCGCGGCGCCTTCAATTTTGGGCAACAGCACGATGGGCCGCTGACGGCTGGTCAGAAGTCTTCGTGCTTCAGCATCGATATCGCAAAATCGCGCCGCAGCTTCCAGATTCCGCACCATCACGGCAAACGGCTTCGCAACGCGCCGTTTGCGCTCGCGCAGCCGTTCCACGGCGGCCGCGTTTACGGCATCTGCCGCGAGGTGAAATCCCCCGAGTCCCTTGACGGCGAGTACCTCGCCCAATCGAAGGTGCTCCACCGCCGCTTCGACGGGATCGCTGGCCGCGAGCGCGTGCCCTTGAGGGTTCCAGAATTCGAGCTGCGGGCCGCATTTCCAGCAGGCATTCGGCTGCGCGTGGAAACGTCGGTCTTCCGGGTCCTCATATTCCGCGCGGCATTGCTCGCACATCGGGAACCCCGACATCGAGGTGCGCGGCCGGTCGTAGGGTACATCCCGCAAGATTGTGAAGCGTGGTCCGCAATTTGTGCAGTTGATAAAAGGATAGTGATACCGGCGGTCCCGAAGGTCGAACAGCTCCCGAACACAGTCTTCGCACGTTGCCACGTCCGGAGCGATCAGCGCGCTCACGTGTTGGCCGGTATGGCTAGACCTTATTTCAAAACCTCGATCCAGCCGGCACGCCGTCTCGCGGACGGATACCTGGGTAATCTGTGCTAGCGCCGGCGCATCCTTCGGGAGGCGCGAGACGAAATCCTCAACCAGCTCCTGCGGGCCCTGAATTTCGATCGAAACTCCTGCCGCCGTATTGCGGATGTTCCCGCCGAGTTTGCGATCGGTCGCAAGACGATAGACGTACGGCCGGAACCCGACTCCTTGCACGATACCGGCGACCTGGATTTCCTTGCGGACTTGCATGATGTTTCAACAGGCGGCGGCCGCAGCGCGCGAGACTTTCCGCTTGCGATCCAGCCAAGAGAGCCATTCCGCCATTCCCTCGCGGGTCTGGCAGGACACCCGAACGATGTCCATATCGCGGTGGATACTCCTCGCGTTCGCTTCGGCAGCAACGACATCGAATGGCACGTAGGGCAGAAGGTCGATCTTATTCAGGATCAGCAGTTCCGACTTATGAAAGATCGAGGGATATTTGAGCGGCTTGTCTTCTCCCTCCGTCACGCTGAGAACAACGATTTTCGCCGATTCGCCCAAATCGTAGCTTGAGGGGCATACGAGGTTTCCCACATTTTCGATCATCAGCAGGTCGAGATCTTCCAAACGCCAATCGAGAAGCGCCCGTTCGATCATCCGGGCGTCCAGATGGCATGTCCCGCCGGTCGTAATTTGCCTTACGGGAAACCCAAAGCGGGCCAAGCGTCTCGCATCGTTTTCCGTCTGAATGTCTCCGGTAAGAACTGCCACTCGTTCGCGACGATCGAAGCTTTCCAGGGTTCGTTCGAGCAGGCTGGTCTTCCCGGATCCCGGTGAACTAATCAAGTTCAGGCACAGAATATTGGCTGCTGCAAAGCGCGCCCCCAAACTGGCGGCAATGCGGTCATTCTCGCTCAAGACTTTACGCTCGAGTGGCACGCGTTCCATCTTCGACCTCCAGATAGGCGAGCTCCAGTTCGTCGCCTCCCAAGAATTGAGAATCCCGCACGCCGCAGTCCGGACATGCCAAATCTTCCTTGGGTGCAGCATAGGAGCGCCCACAGGATCGACACTGATAACGACGCGCGCAGAATTCAATTTCGAGTGCCAGCGGCTCAAGTTCCGTCCCACGCACGAGAGCTTCAAAACAAAAGCTCATCGCGTCCGGGTCCACTCCCGCGAGTTCGCCGATCCGCACGCCCACCTTGTAGATGTGGCGGGCCGGGAAGCGCCGTCTTTCCGCGCGAACCGCATCCAGCACCGAATTGGCAATACCGATCTCGTGCATCAACCGGCCCTCAACAGATTCTTGGCAATTGATCGCCGGAGAGTAGATCGACGATCCGCGATGTACCCAGCCGCGTGCGTAGCGTAACCATCCCTCGATGGGAGTCCGTCACCGTTCCAATGATCCTGGCGTCGCGGCCCAACGGATGCTGGCGCATGGCTTCGAGAATGGATTCCTCAGCAGCGGGCTCGACGACCGCCACCAGCTTGCCTTCGTTGGCCACATACAGGGGATCAAGACCCAGCATCTCGCAGGCGCCTTGGACTTCATCGCGGATGGGAATCGCACTTTCCTGCAGCTCGATGCTCACGTTGGATCGCTCTGCAATTTCATTCAGCGAACTCGACAGTCCGCCCCGCGTCGGATCCCGTAGACAGCGGATAGCGCCGCTCGCCCGCAGCATATCTGCTACCAGACCGTGCAGCGCTGCCGTATCGCTGTGAACCGCGCTTTCAAATTCGAGGCCTTCCCGTTGGGACAGAATCGTAATTCCGTGATCTCCAATGGTCCCGCTCAACAGCACGAGATCCCCGGGGCGCGCCCGATCAGCGGAAAGTCGCACGTCGGATGAGACCAGTCCGATTCCGGAGGTATTTACAAACAATCCGTCGCCGTTCCCTTTTTCGACTACCTTCGTGTCTCCCGTGACGACGACAACGCCCGCAAGAGCAGAGGCGACGCGAATGGATTCCATGACCCGCCGGAGAGTATCAAATGGAAGCCCTTCTTCGAGGATGAGTGCGAGACTCAGGAAAAGGGGTTTCGCGCCGCCCATCGCTAGATCATTTACGGTACCGTTCACCGCCAGCGTTCCGATATCACCACCGGGGAAAAATAGCGGCTTCACGACAAAGGTGTCCGTGGTAAACGCAATTCGCGATCCGTCGACATCTACAATGGCTTGGTCATCCAGGCGATCGAGGACGGGATTTTGCAGAGCTGGAAGAAGGATCTCGCGCAGGAGCTTCGCGCTCATTCGCCCCCCGCTTCCATGGCCCAACAGGATAGACTCCGTTGCCGCGATCGGAACCGGACAATTCAAAGCAATGTCGAGTTTCGTTTCTTGACGCATCAGCGATTCGCCTTCGCCGTTAGCGCGTGTCGCCGATATCGGTAATAAGCCGCACAGGCACCTTCGGAGGACACCATCGGAGCGCCCAGAGGATTTTCCGGAGTACAACGCGTCCCGAACGCGGAACAATCCATCGGTTTCTTGAGTCCCTGAAGCACTTCTGCGCTAATGCACTCCGCGGGCTCGTCCGCGGCCACACCTTCTGTGCCAAAAATACGATCCGCATCGAATGCGGAATACTCTTCGCGGAGATTAAGACCACTCTCCCGAATTCCGCCGATTCCGCGCCATTTGCGATCGCAGACTTCGAACACTTCTCGCAGTACCTTCTGAGCGAGGAGATTCCCTTCGTAGGATGCGGCGCGCACGTACTGGTTTTCGACCTCCGCGCGCCCTTCTTCCAACTGTTTCACCAGCATCAGGATCGCTTCCAGAAGATCGAGCGGCTCGAATCCGCCCACAACAATCGGCACGCGGAACTCCCGGATGAGTTCTTCATATTCGCGATAGCCCATGACCGTGCACACGTGGCCCGGACCAATGAAGCCTTGCACGCGATTGCGCCGTGAACCTAACAGCGCTCGAATCGCGGGCGGCACCAGGACGTGGGAGGCCAGCATCGAAAAATTCCCAAGTCCTTCTCGCTTGGCTTGCCAGACAGCCATGGCGTTCGCGGGAGCGGTCGTCTCAAAGCCGATGGCAAAGAACACCACTTTTCGCGCGGGATGGGCGCGCGCGAACTTGAGAGCTTCGGTCGGAGAATAAACCACGCGCACGTCTCCGCCCTGAGCCTTCACATGAAACAGGTCAGTGCGTGAACCCGGTACGCGCAGCATGTCTCCATAAGAAATTAAAGTCACATCAGGACGCGAAGCGATCTCAATCGCCTTATCGATCGTTTCCAGAGAGGTCACGCACACCGGGCATCCGGGCCCATGAACGAGTTCAATTCCGGCGGGCAGCATCTCATCAATGCCATAACGCATCAGAGTGTGGGTTTGCCCGCCGCAAATCTCCATGAGTACCCAGGGCCGTGTAGCGCGACGGCCCAGCTCGGCCACAATTCCGCGCGCAATTTTCTCATCCCGGTATTCGTCCAAATACTTCATACACTCCTTCGGAACTCCGCCGGCGTTGCCTTACTGCTCTGCTTGCGACTCTTCGAGCTCCGACTCCAGTTCGCCGTTGAGTAGTCCCATGGCTTCGAGCGCCTCATAACTCCGCTCAGCCTCTTCCCGGTCCACAAGGCTGATGGCGAATCCTACATGCACAATCACGTAGTCTCCGATCGACGCCTCTGGTACGAAGTCCAGGCAAGTCTCCCGCGTGATTCCTCCAAACTGAACGCGTCCCACGCGAATTCCGTTTTGCAGTTCGCTACTAACGATCTTTCCCGGGATGGCGAGGCACACGTTAAACGCTTCCTTTTTCGCAAGGCTCGGAAACTATCCGGTCCGAGTGTTGGCCACGCGGCAAGGCTGATGGTTGGAACTTCAAACCACGATCCGGTGATTCCTTCCAGAGATTCAACTGCGCCACCGCTGCATCCACCAAGAGCACAAGGGCAGCCTCGACCTCGGGAGACAGGGTTGTGCCCCAATCGGTATTGGCAGGCTGCACGCCCAAGACAACAATCTCCTGAGGACCGCTCGACACCAGGAACAGGGCGGCAATCAGATCGGCAACACCCAGCTGATGAACGCTTCTTCCTGCTGTCGTACCCAGCAAATCTTTTCCGGTCATTCGGGCGAGGGTTCCGGGTGCTTTGCCCGAGTTCATGGCGTCTAGGATCAATATCCGGGGGGCATCCGAAGCATACGGAATCAGCTCAAGACCGAGAGTGCCGCCATCCAGAATCGTCACACCCGCCGGTACTCGCGGATCACTCTCGAGCAGCCTTGCAGCATGCACGCCAACGCCCTCGTCAGAGAGGATCGTATTGCCCACCCCTATCACCACTGTGTCCGAAAACCGGAAGTCTTCCATGTCACGCTCTGGATTGGGAACTTTGTTCAGCAGCCGGCCTTGCTTCCCGGAGAACCTCGGCGTCCTCGTCGTTCTCTTCGGCGAGGGCCTTCCGCAGTTCATGCTCGGGAACGAATTTGTAACCGCTGAAGATGCTTTCCATCACACCATTTTCCTCTTCGATCGAAACCAGGATGGCTGTGTAGAGATGGTGAATGAAGAACATCCAGAACACGAACATCACCAGGAAATGAATTTCGCGAAGCCACTGAATGTCAACCAAGTGCGGAAGCCATCCGAAGAAGAAGCTGACGACCCGATTGCCTAAAATCCGCGAATAGAGCGCGAGTCCGGTTAGTATCTCAACCAATGCCAATCCATACATAACGGCATAGGAAGCGCCGGCCAGTGCGTTGTGACCGATGTGGGGAGTTGGCGACCAGACCATAAAGCCGTAATACTTCCCGGTCTCAGCGATATCCTTCAGGCGTTTTCTGGTTACCGGGATGAACTGATCCCAATGTGACCAGCGGTTTCCGATAAACATCCAAACGATCCGTATCAGAACCGCGCCAAGAAACGCGAAACCGGAGAGCAGATGGACGAACCGCATCGTTCCCATCACGTAGGCGGTTCTTCCATGCGGAACGACAAACGGGGAATGCATGTAATAGCCGGTGATCGAGAGCGAGACGATCGTGGCGAAAATGATCCAGTGCGCAAATCGCACCGGCCATTCCCAGACGTACACCCTCACTTGCCCGTGCGCCGGCCTCTTCCATTCCGTCTCTTGGCCATGTCGCCTTTGTGTCTTTTTCATACGCAACCCTCTGCCCGATCAGGCTTCTGCGCGTGCGAGCACATGCCCTCGAGCGTCAACTACGTGAACGGCGCAAGCGAGGCAAGGATCGAAGGAGTGAACCGTGCGCAGAATTTCGAGCGGACGTTCCGGATCCGCGACCGGTGTCTTGAGGAGTGCCGATTCATACGGTCCCCGCTGTCCTCGTGCATCTCGCGGCCCGGCATTCCAGGTAGACGGAACGACGGCCTGGTAATTCTTGATAGCCTGGTCTTCGATCTCCACCCAGTGCCCGAGCGATCCGCGCGGCGCCTCAAAGAAGCCGAAACCCTGCGCGGTCTTGGGCCACGAGTTCGGGTTCCACTTTTCCCCGTTGTGAATGCGCACATTCCCACTCGCCAAATTATCTCCAAGTTGTTCGATCCAGCCCACCAGACGGCTCGCGAGCAGTTGCGTTTCAAGAGCGCGCGCCGCCACGCGCCCCAGCGTCGAAAATAATGCGGCGGGCGGAGCCTTGAGTTTTCCGAGCGTCGCATCGACCAGAGCTTTGACCTCCGGCTGACCCGAAGCGTACGCAACGAGGAGCCGTGCGAGCGGGCCGACCTCCATCACTTGGTCTTGATACCGCGGAGCCTTCAACCAGGAATATTTTTCATTCACCTCGAGGAATTCATAAGGGGGTTTCGGTCCCGAGTATTTCGGATTGGTTTCTCCGTTATATGGGTGCCTGGCGGCTTGGTCACCGCCCGAATATTCGTACCAAGAATGGGTCACATATTCCGTGACATTTGCGGGATCGACTGGGTGAACCTTGGAGAGATCACGGTCCAGGACGATCCCTCGCGGAAGAAAAAAGTCCGCAGGATCTTTGATGGAACCTTGGGGATAACCGCCATAGCACATGTAATTCCCAACTCCCGTGCCCAGCTTGAACCACTCGGGATAAAAACTCGCCACGGCAAGAACGTCGGGAACGTACACCTGATTCACAAACCCGATCGCCGACTTGGCCACCTGCACCAGAAAATCCATTCGTTCGGGGTTGATTGTCGCGCCCGGCTCGTTCGGATCCATGGCCGTGGCCATGCCGCCAACCAGGAAAGTCTGCAAGTGAGGATTCTTGCCGCCAAGAACTGCGTGAATCCGGATGAATTCCTTCTGGAACTGCAGCGCTTCCAGGTAATGCGCGACGGCCATGAGGTTCGCTTCGGGCGGAAGACGGTAGGCCGGATGTCCCCAATATCCGGCGCCGAACAAGCTCAGTTGTTTGCTCGCAACCAAGGCGCTGACGCGGTCTTGTACACCCTTGAAATATTTCTCACTCGACACCGGCCAATCGGAGATCGATTGCGCAAGCTGCGCTGTCTTTGCCGGGTCCGCCTTGAGAGCGGAGAGGATGTCCACCCAGTCCAGGGCGTGCAAATGGTAGAAATGGATTACGTGGTCCTGGATCGTTTGCGTCGCGGCGATGATGTTGCGCACCAAGCGCGCGTTGTCGGGAATTTCGATGCCCAGCGCATCCTCGACCGCGTTGACCGAAGCGAGCGCGTGGACCATCGTGCAGACGCCACAGATGCGTTGCGCCCAGATCCAGGCTTCGCGCGGGTCGCGGCCGCGCAAGATGAGCTCGATGCCACGGAACATCGTGCCGGAACTCCATGCGTCCGAGATCGTTCCGCCTTCGACTTGCGCTTCGATGCGGAGATGTCCCTCTATTCGCGTGACCGGATCCACCACAATCCGCGCCATGGATTCCTCCTACGCGCCGCGAGACTCCGGCGGTTCTTTTGTTTCTTCTGCGGTCTTCTTCGGCCGAAGTTTGTCGCGCACCATATTGCCGGCGACCTGCGCGACCATTGCCGCGCCCACTGCCGCTGTGGCGACCCATCCGATCTCGTCGGCGGTCACGTCCACTCCGAACCCGGGCACCGACGGCAAGCGCTTATAGAACGGTGATTTCGTATCCCAAAAACGGTGCGAAGCACAGGCGATGCAGCCGTGGCCGGACTTCACCGGCCAACTCGTGCCGTCATTCCAGCGGACCGTGGGACAGTTGTAAGTCGCTTCCGGGCCTTTGCAGCCCATCTTGTAAAGGCAATAGCCCTTGCGATGGCCTTCGTCGCCCCACTCCTCCACGAAACGTCCCGCATCGTAGTGCGCGCGGCGCTCGCATTGATCGTGAATGATGTCACCGTAAGCGAATAGCGGCCGGTTGTATTCATCGAGCGCAGGCAGATCATGGAACGTCAGATAATGGACCAGGACCGCTGCGGTGTTCGCGGGGTTATGTGGGCATCCTCCCAGATTGATGAGGTTCTTCAATCCCGGAACTGCTTCATGCAAGCCCAGGGCCCCGGTAGGGTTCGGGTTCGACCGTACCAATCCGCCGTCCCAGGCGCACGCACCTACCGCGATATTGGCGGCGGCTTTGCTGCAAACGTGTTTGGCGATGTCCAGCGCGGCCTTGCCTCCGATCGTGCAGTAGACGCCGCCGTCGGCAGTTGGAATTGCGCCCTCCACCACGGCGATGTACTCGCCGGCGTGTTCGCGAACAACACGTTCGAGTGCGTCTTCCGCCTGCTTCCCAGCACCGGCCATCAACGTTTCGTGATACTCCCAAGACAGCAGATCGAGAACAAATTCTGCAACCGGGGGGTTGCTGCTGCGCAGCATGGATTCCGTATTGCCTGCACAATCTTGAAACTCAAGCCACACCAGAACCGGACGGCTTGCCTGAGTGAGCGCCTTCACAACCGCGCCGAGATATCGCGGAGGCAGCGCCAGAGTAGCGACCATCGAGCTACAAAACTGCACGAATTCACGGCGCGAAACCCCGCGCGATTTCAGCGCAGCCGTTAAACGTGTTCTCGGTGAATGCATTAGTATCCCCCCGCAGGGACTGAGTCGGGCCGCGAACGGCGATTTCAGCGTGTGCACGCCTAGAATTCCTCCGTGCTCTGCTCTTCCAGTGACTCTAACGGTTTCGAAGAATCGCCCAATCAACTATCGCGTGTCTGTGACTGCCGTCACACACAGCTGTGGTGGAGAGCACTGTAGTTCATGGGTCGAGATGACAGCTTAGGTACAAGAGGTGCGTGCCATGCAGAGACGTTCTAAGAAGCGGCACTTTAACGGTAGAGAGGCAAGGACCCTATTCGGGCACCCGGTTAACGAGCCGCTCGGACATCTGAGCGCCCGCTACCCGTTTCCCGCTCGTTTGAACGAGCGGTACGTGGAAAGACTGAAGGCATCGAATGTCGGGAAATTGTATCCGAAGGGGGCAATTCTTTACGACGAGGGAGACAAGCCCACCGGTGTCTATGTCGTCTTGGACGGGCGCGCCAAGCTTTCCGTGAATTCCTTAAGCGGCAAGACGCTGCTGCTCGGTTTCTTTGGCCCGGGCACGATCTTGGGATTGGCTTCTGCCATCTTGGGACGCACCCATGCGGCCACTGCGGAAGTCATGATTCCGACCAAGGTCGTGTTTGTGTCTCGCAAGGAACTGGTGAGAGAAATGCAGGGCGATGCGATGGCAGCTCGGCAAGCGGCGGAACTCGTGAGCGAGGCCTGCTATTTCATTTTGGCGAAGATGAGGGCCGTCGAGCTTTCCGAATCCACTGGGCAAAAGCTTGCACGTTGCTTGCTGGGATTGCTCGCTCACAATATAGGTTCCAGCGGTGAAGCAGCTCTGCAACTGGATCTGAGCCAGGAAACCATCGCGCAGATGGTCGGACTTTCCCGAGAAACCGTGACTCGGCTGATGTCCCGATTCCGCAGGGAACACATTGTGGACTGGAAACGTTCCGGGCTCATCATTCAAAACCGAAAGGCGCTCGAAAGACTCGCCGATTTTTCGGAGACAGACACGAGTTTCGCGGGAAACGTTGCTGCGCAGAGAGTCGCCTCGACCAGTGGTGAGTTGCGTCCGCGTTCAACAAACTGACGGATTCGGGTTGTTCAAAACCGTGCTCCGAATCACGGCCAAGTCTTGAACAGCACCGGAAGAAAGGCTTGTCGGATTGAAAGGCCCGGTAATCCAACTCATGCTTGACTGCATCCGAATTCGGCGCTCGATTATGAAAACCCGCGGACCTCGAAGAGGTGTGCGCGTTTGCGGCAGATGCAAGCATGAAAGCAAGGACTGAACCGCATCGGCTCGCGGCGGCCGGCAAGACTGTGAGCAAACTGAAGAAAACGGCCGCATCCTTACTACAACTTGCCAAAAGCCAGGAACCCAACAACTTCCGAACAGGTGGCGCCCTCATTCAATCTCATCCAGATGCGCCTCGTTAATGGCCTGATAATCGAGCATAAAAGAATAATTGCGAATTGTGACTCCAGTCACAGTCAAGGGCCTCATCAATATAGTAAGAACCGAACGATTTAACGGACAACGTTGATCCGGGTCTCTGAAGATTACCTGAGGCAGAACAATGGCGCGCTTTAGAGTCTTCCGCTTGGCGGCGATTGCAACTCTTACCCTTCTTGGCGTTCCGCAGCCTCTTGTCCGCGCTCAAGAGAAACAAGCCGCAAAAAACACCTCAGCTGCGGCACCAGCCGCGGCTGAGGCGAAGCCTTCCGAATACGCTGGCGCGGAAGCCTGCAAGACCTGTCACGCGGACATTTACAATGGCTGGGAGAAAAGCCCGCACTGGCAGCAGACGTACAAGGAAGGCGGGATCGCGAAGCACG